>LULJ01000258.1_pt1 | contig 16521 bp, 18 predicted proteins | sample 728171 | NCBI WGS metagenome assembly LULJ01 (sample SAMN03860292, study PRJNA289734) | marine metagenome | biome: seawater column; feature: ocean; material: water; isolation source: Red Sea water column Station 169 - depth 25m | place: Saudi Arabia: Red Sea | collected 2011-10-15 | depth 25 m
ATAATAAATATATGTACGGAAACAAAATAAAAATGTCCAACCAACTATCCGATGGTTTAATTGAGTATTCAGATGGTACAAAAGCTACTGTTGAACAGATGTCAAAAGATGTCACTACTTTTTTAATGTGGGCAGCTGAGCCGCATCTAGAATCCAGACATAAAATGGGATTTAAAGCAATTGTATACTTAATTATTCTTACGATCTTAGTTTACTTCAGTATGAAAAGAATTTGGTCACGTATTGAAACGAAAGTTTAGAATATCTCCATCTTGAACAATATAATCTTTACCTTCTAATCTCATTTTACCATTAGTTTTTGAATTCAACCAACCTTCATTACTAATAAAATCATCATATGAAACCGTTTCAGCTCTTATGAATCCTTTTTTAAAATCTGAATGAATTTCACCTGCTGCCTCTGGCGCAGTACTATTCATCTGAATAGTCCATGCTCTAGTTTCTTCTGGACCAGACGTGAAGTAAGTTTCTAATCCGAGAATATTATAAGCTTTTTGTATTAATAGGCTTAACCCTGTGCTCTCTAAACCAATCATATCCATATAGTTTTTTCTTTCATCAATGTCTAATTCGTTAATTTGATTTTCTATATCAGCAGATATAACTAATGTGTTTTCTTGGCCGAATTTATCTATAAAGGATTTTGAGTAATTGTTCCCACTCTGAATACTTTTTTCATCAACATTACATACAAATATTTTAGGTTTGAGAGATAATAGCCCACTTTGATTTAATAGGTTTTTATCAAATTGGTTTTTTAATATAGAAATATCCTTATTATTATTAATACAATCTAAAGCATTCTCAAGAATTTTAACTATTGAATTGTCGACATTTTTTTTATTGTTCTTTTCGAGCCTTTTTTGTATCGACTCAAGGTCAGCAAGCATCATTTCTGTTTCAATAATTTCTAGATCTCTTACTGGATCTACAGTTGAATTAACGTTTTGTATATCACTAGAGTCGAAGCATCTTATCATATGAATGATTGCATCAACTTCTCTTATGTGAGAAAGAAATTTATTTCCAAGACCTTCACCTTTTGAAGCACCTTTGACTAATCCTGCAATATCGACAAATGAGATTGTTGTATTAATGACTTTTTTAGATTTGGATATTTTTGCTAAACTATTAAGCCTATTATCAGGTACAGCAACAACGCCTACATTAGGATCAATCGTACAAAAGGGAAAATTTGCAGCTTGTGCTTTATTTGAATTTGTTAAAGCATTAAACAATGTAGACTTACCAACATTTGGCAAACCGACTATCCCACATTTCAAGCTCATTATTTATTATTAACAGTACTTGAGAATAGATCTAATTTTTTTTCTACCAAAATAGTAATTGACTCAGTGATGCTGTCTGAAATTTTTTTAATGCCGACTGTTTCTTCTTCATCAAAATTTTGTAAAACATAGTCTGCAACTTCAATACCGTTCTTAGGTTTCCCAATACCTATCCTAACCCTTGAGTAATCTTTGCCGATGAATTTATCGATTGAGGCAATCCCATTATGACCAGCACTTGACCCACCAAATTTTACTTTAATTTTTCCTAATTCAACATCAAGATCATCATGAAAAACTATTACGTCTTCTGCGTCAATTTTAAAATATTCAATTAATTCTCTTATGCAAATTCCTGAATTGTTCATAAATGTTAGTGGCTTAATTGCATAGATTTTCTTATCGTTGATGTTTCCAGTTGTAAGAAGACCTTTAAATTTTGGCTTTTGCTTTGAAAGACTAAATTTTTTATTAATGTTGTCTATAATTTTAAAACCTACGTTATGTCGGTTATTTTCACTATCTGGAGTTGGATTACCTAGACCTACAAACAAAAGCATAAATTATTGAGAAGTTATATCCAATTTAATTAGATTATTTTTTTTCTTCTGAAGGTTTTTTATCAGCAGTTTTTTTATCATCAGCATCTTTTTTTTCACCTTCAGTCGGTATTTTTTCACCATCAGCTGCTGCATCTGCTCCTTCTGCTCCCGGTTCACCTTCAGTTGTTTCAGCCTCAGCCGGCTTTTCTGGTTCTTTCATCACTGTCGGTGCCGCTAGAGTTGCGATCACAAAATCTCTTCCTTGAATGGTAGGAGTTACATCACTATCTAATTTTACAGAGGAAATTTTAAAACTTTCACCAATATCGACATTATCTAAGTCGATTGTAATACTTTCAGGAATTTTTTCACTTGGACACTTTAATTCAACTTTTCTTCTAACAACATTTAATACACCCCCTCGTTTAAGGCCTGGAGATTTTTCATGATTGATAAAATTTACTGGAACTTCAATTTTAATTTTAACACCAGGTAAAATTCTCAAAAAATCGACATGAGTTGGTTCATCACTTAAGATATGATATTTTACTTCTCTTGGTAAAACATTTAGATTTTTACTCCCAACATTTAATATTATAATATTAGATAAAAAATTTTCTTTTTCGATTAAATATTTAAGCTTTTTTTTTGAAATGGAAACTTTTTGATTTTCATCTTTGCCACCATAAACAATACCAGGAACTTCTCCGTTTTTTCTAATAGCGTTTAATTCGCCCTTAGTCTTATTATTTCTGATGTTAGCTTCTAATGAATTCATAAAACAAAGGTTTTTAACTCATGTTGATAAATAATCAAGGTAATTATTTGAATAAATCTGAAACTGAAGTTGAATTAGAAATTCTTTTGATCGCCTCACCCATCAGGCCTGAAATTGGTAAAACTTCTATTTTTTTTACATTTTTTGTTCTCTCGACGTTGTCAATTGTATCAGTAATTACCAAATTCTTGATAACTGAATTTTTAATTTTTTTTACTGCGTCTCCACTCAATACTCCATGAGTAATATAAACGAAAACATCTTTAGCACCTCTATTTTTTAGTGCTTTAGCTGCATTAACTATAGTTCCACCAGAGTCAATTATATCATCGACAAGAATACAAGTTTTACCTTTAACATCACCAATAATATTCATCACTTGAGATTGGCCGGGCTTAGGTCTCCTTTTATCAACTATTGCAAGTCCAACATTTAAAATTTTTCCAAGCGCTCTAGCTCTTTCTGTACCACCAACATCTGGTGCAACACAGATTATATTTTTACTTTTAATTTTTTTTTTAATGTGTCGCGCAAATATTGGAGTTGCAAAAAGATTATCTACTGGGATATCAAAAAAACCTTGAATCTGACCAGCATGGAGATCAACTGTTACAACTCTGTCTGCCCCAGCTTGAGTAATTAAATTTGAAACAAGCTTTGCTGATATAGATGTTCTTGGCACAACTTTTCTATCTTGTCTCGCATAACCAAAATAAGGAATTACAGCAGTTATATTTTTTGCTGATGATCTTTTTAAAGCATCAATACATAACAATAATTCCATTAAATTATCATTAGCTGGTGAAGAAATTGATTGAATTATAAAAATGCTATTCCCTCTTATGTTTTCATTTATTTCGATGTAAATTTCACCATCGGCAAATTTTCTTATACTGGAGTTGACAAGTTTAGATTTTAAATACTTGGAGATATTTTTACTTAGGATTTTATTACTATTTCCAGTTAATAATTTCATGAAAAGATTAATTAATCATAATTATTGAAATATTTCTACCATAATCATTAAGATTTAATTTTAATGATCTTCTTGCACTAAAAAAATTATTTTTTTTATCAAACGTATCAATTTTAATCATATCAATTCTATTGATTTTTTGTGATTTAAGTTGAGTTTTGACATAATTTGGTAGGTCAAAATAAATTAATTTGTTTTTATTTTTGAAGAAAATTTTGTTTTTTTTGTGTTTTTTAATAAATTTTTTTTTAAAGTCGGCTTTTACTTCATAGTTTTTCTGAGTAATTGATGGACCAATTGCTCCAATAATATTTTTTGGATTACAGCCTTTTTTAAGCATAAAATTAATGACGTTTTTGATTATGCCTTTATATGCACCTTTCCAACCAGCATGTATGGCTGCGATAATTTTTTTTTCATAGTCGTATAATAACACTGGTACGCAATCAGCGGTCAATACAGCTATCGGAAGTTTTTTTTGGCCAGTTATAATTGCATCAGCTTTAATCTTTTTTTTTAATTTAGAGTTTTCATTAAGAAAAACTAACTTATTACTATGTACTTGATGAACCAAATAAATATTTTTTGTTTTTTTTCCTATTTTATTTTTGACAATTTTTAAATTTTTTAAAATGTTGTTTTTGTTATCAAGAGAACCAGTGCCACAATTGAGGCTTTTATATATTCCTTTTGATTTACCCCCATTCTTATTAAAAAAACCATGACTTATATTTTTATCTTTTAATAATCTTTGAGAAGTGATCAGGTCAAAATCCTAAATTAAAATTGTTATTTTGATTTTTTATTAACATAACTTTAAACAAATTTCCCATTTGTTTTTCATCTGTTAGTCTTTTTAATCTGTAATAAATATCTGCTTTTTTTAAAAAATTTTGATTTTTTGCAATCATTTCAGCTCTTTCGTTGATACCCATTTTTGTAAGAAATTCCTTTTGTGTTGTTATACTATGCTTTAATCCGCCCTGTTTTTTGATTATTTTTTCAAATAATCGGAAATTAATATTATGCGTGATATCGGAACTTCCAATTTTAGCTAAAACATCTGAATATTTGTGTTTATACAATGCTTGTAAAGTATTTTTCATTTTATCTTCATTATACCCATAATCTATGATTAAAATTCCTCCAGATCTCACTTTTATTATTTTTGAAATTTGTTTCAGATAATTAATACCAAGCTCTGAATATTCTATAAAATTCTGATTTTTGGATATTTTAAAATTAATCTTTTTTTCATAATTTTTCATATTAATCTTTTTTTCCGAGAAAAATGTTGCTTTTTTGTTTAAATTAACAAATTTTTCAAACCATAGATTTCTTTTTTTTTGAAACTGTTTAATTGCAAGTGAATCAAAAAACTCATTTGCAATAAATATACTAGGAATTTTTTTAATTTTTTTTAAATCATTTATCCAATTTACATTTGAATTTAATAATTCTTTTTTTTGTATCTTTTTTAAAGTAGGACTTATTTCATAAATTACCAACCTGCAGGATTTGAAAAATGTTGGAAACTTTTTAAAACTTTCTACAAGAATTTTCATCATTGCAGCATTTCCTGCTCCAAGTTCGATTAAGTTGAATTCTTTTGGTGACCCTATACTTTTCCAAAAACTTACAACCCAAATGGCAATCATTTCAGAAAATAATCTTGATATATTAGGAGCTGTAATAAAATCTCCTTTTTTGCCAAATGGGTTTTTTTTTATGTAGTACCCAGATTTTTTATTATATAGAGAGATACTTATAAACTTGTCTAACGGTAGACTAACTATTTTGTCTTTTTTCATATTTAGAGATTAATAAATAACATCCGATTATTAAAAAAAAGATACTTATAAGTTGTCCCATAGTCAGATTGAATAATAAATAACCCAGTTGGTCATCAGGAACTCTTAAGAACTCAATTATAAATCTGAAAAAAGAGTAAAAAAATAAAAATATACCAGATATAAAGCCAGGTTTTTTGGCGAAACTCTTATTTTTAAAATATATTAGAATTAAAAATAGAATTATACCCTCAAAAAATGCTTCATATAACTGAGTGGGATGTCGATACAAATTATCTATTTGTTTAAATTGGACTGCCCATGCAACATCAGTTTCGACACCATAAAGTTCTGAATTAATAAAATTTGCTATTCTTCCAAAAAAAATACCCATGGGTGCAACAAGAGATACAATATCTAAATAACTGAATGAACTTTGAGAATTTTTTTTTGCAAAAAAATAACTTGCAATTATAATCCCTATAACTCCTCCATGAAATGACATACCACCTTGCCAAATTTTGAAAATATCTGATAAATTGTTGATATAAAAATCAAAGTTATAAAATACAACATACCCTAATCTACCACCAATAATTAAACCCAAAATTAGGAATGTTAAATAATCATCAAATTTTTCACTTACTTTTGGTTCAGAGATGAAAAATTTTTTACTTACAAACCACCCCAGTAAAATACCAACAATATAGGCTAGAGAATACCATCTAATCTCAAAGGAAAAAATTTGAAATGCGACTGGGTCAAAATTATTAATGAACATTTTTATTTTTAAATATAGATTATAATTATAATAAGTTATTAGATTAATATATGAAAAATTCAAAGTTTGTAATTGAAAAACTCGCGAAATTATTTGAACAAGGCTTAGTATCGTCAAAAGACATAGCCAATGAAATTATGACAATTTTAAAATCTAAAAGAGATGAATTGGTTTTTAAACTTAAATTAACTAGTAAAGATGAGTTTGAGATTCTTTTGAAAAGGGTTGAAACTTTAGAAAAAAAAATTGATAAAATTAAATCAAAAAAAAATATTAAATCTAAACAGGTAAAAAAACTTTAACACTCAAACCATTCATTCTAGATTTATCTAATTTAATATTACCTCCGTGAGATTTTATTATATCTGATGCTATAGATAATCCTAATCCTACACTAGATTTTGAGTCCGCTCTGCCTTTATTAATTTTATAAAATGGTTTAAATACATTTTCATATTCAGTTTTTGGAATACCTGGACCATCATCCTCAATTTTGATGAAAAGATTATTGTTATTTTTGTTTAACTCTATGTTTACTTTTTTTGCATATTTAATTGCGTTATTTAGAAGATTATTTATACAACGAGTGATTAAATTTTTTCTTCCGTTAAAATAAACTCTTGGCATAAGCTCTAATGAAATATTATCGTTATCATATTTTTCTATAATTTCATTGATCAGATCTGTTAAATTGAACATTTCGTCTTTTTCGGCAAAAGATGAACTTGTAAATTGAAGATACTCACTTAGCATTTTTTCCATTTCATCGACATCTTCAGTTAATTTTTTTGAAAGTTCTTTATCTTTTATGAAATTTATTTGCAATTTCATTCTTGTCAGAGGAGTTCTTAAATCGTGACTAATTCCTGATAACATTTCAGATCTTTGATTTAGATGTCTTATTATTCTTTTTCTCATTTTATCGAACTCATAACCTGCACGTCTTATCTCTGAAGCACCCGATGGTTTAAATTGATCAATTTCCTCACCCTTACCAAATTTTTCTGCAGCTCTAGCAAGATTAGTTATGGGCCTTGTTTGATTTTTTAAAAAAATTAAAGATATTAAAACCATAATCAAAGCTGGAACAGTTATCCAAAGCGCAAATATTCTTGCCGATGAACTAGTTACCCTGTCTCTTGGTACAAGAAATTTGACATAACCATTTTCATATTTAATTCTAATATCGATCAACTCTTTATAGTTAGTTGTATCAAACCAAAAATTATCTAACTTAAACCTAGATTTTAGCTCACGTCTTAAGGTTCGATCTATTGGACTGAACCATCTATCGATATAATTAAAATCAAACTTTTCATCTTTTACAAATTCAAAATTTAAGTCTTGGTAAATAGAAAAAAGATTACTTATTTCATCTTTATCGTAACTTTCATCTTTATATAATTCAAGAAGTGTGCTCATTTCATTTACTAACGCTCTAGTCATACCTTTGGTTGTTTTGATCCATAAACTGTCAAAAAAAACAATTGTTACAACGAGCTGTAACACTAGAACTGGGACCGCCACAATAAGCAGTGCTCTATAAAATAAGCTTTTTGGAAGAATATTCTTTATAATTTTATTTAATCCATAAAACATACCCAGCTCCTCTCATTGTTTGTAAAAATTTAGGGTTTTTTGGATCGTCCTCAATTTTTTTTCTCAATCTAGTAATAATTACGTCTATAGATCTTTCTTTATCTAAATTAATTAGTATCCCAATATTTTCTCTAGAAAAAGTCTTACCTGGATTATTAATCATTTTTTCTAAAATAATTTTTTCAGTATTATTAATTTTAAATTCCTTATTATTTTTTAGAATAATAAGTTTATTAAGATCAATTTTTATTTTATCAAATTCAATAACTCTTTTTTGATTTACTTTTTTTGTTTTATTTAAAATATTTTTAATTCTTAGAATTAATTCTTTAGGCTCAAAAGGTTTAGGCAAATAATCATCAGCTCCTATCTCTAAACCCTCAACTCTCTCACTTGCCTCACCTTTGGCAGTTAATAAAATAATTGGAGTATCTAATTTTTTTTTATTTTCTTGAATAAATTCTAATCCACTCTTACCTGGCATCATTATATCTAATATTATCAAATCAAACTTTATTAATTCTATTTTTTTCTTAGCATCTTCTGCATTCTCTGCTGTTGATATTAAAAAATTGTTCTCATTTAGATACTTTTTTACCAAAGATCTTATTCCATCATCATCATCTACAACCAATATATGAGCAATAAAATTATCCATTAATGATTTTTTTTAGGACTTTATCAAAATTAATTACTTCTTCAGAGCTTGAATCTAGAAGTGCATTATAAATCCTTTTTTTTTGTAGCAAAAATATTTCTTCAAATATTTTTTTGCCTTTTTCATTTAAGTAAACGTGTTTTATTCTTGTATCCATCTCATCTTTTTTAAAAATAATAATCTCAAGTTTTATTAAATCTTTTAATACCCTATTTAAACTTTGTTTCGTCACTTTTAGTTTCGTAAGTAATTTAGAGATTGAAATACCCTCATACATTGATAATAAATGTATAACTTTTTGATGAGCTAAACCAATTGAGTATTTATCTAGAATTTTCTTAGAGTCTGAAAAGGTTTCTCTGTAGCCGACAAATAATTTTTCAATCAAATCTTTTAATTGGTCATCTTTTAGATATAAAAGTTCTTTCATTATAGGTAAGTTATATTGACATATTATAGATACAAAGATATTTTTTAGTAAATAAATATTTCATACATGATACCTTACGATAAAAGATCAGGAAAAATATGGTACAATGGTGATTTAGTCGATTGGTCAGACGTTAAATTGCACGTTTTAAGTCATGGTTTACATTATGCGAGTTGTGTTTTTGAGGGAGAGCGTGTTTATGATGGTACGATTTTTAAATTAGAGGAGCATACTTCAAGATTATTTTATTCAGCAAAAAGAATGGGATTCGAAATTCCATATACAGAGGCGGAAATTAATTCGGCTAGTAAAAAAATAATTGCAACCCAAAAAGTTGAAAATGGATATGTTAGACCAGTCGCTTGGCGAGGAAGTGAGATGATGGCTATATCTGCTCAGCATACAAAAATACATGTAGCGATAGCAACGTGGGAGTGGGGATCTTATTTTGATCCAAAGCTTAAAGTGGAGGGTATTAAATTGAATATATCTAAGTGGCGAAGACCTGCACCAGATACGATCCCTTGGGATACAAAAGCTTCAGGACTTTATATGATATGTACTCTTTCAAAGCACGAAGCTGAAAAACAGGGATATACAGATTCATTGATGTTAGATTATGAGGGAAATGTTGCCGAGGCCACAGGTGCAAATATTTTTTTTAAAGATAAAAATGGAGAATTGCATACCCCAGTACCTGACTCATTTTTAGATGGTATTACAAGAAGAACTGTTATTGAAATTGCAAAATCTAAGAATATTAAAGTTCATGAAAGAAAAATAAATCCAAGTGAACTTCCGAATTTTGTTGGATGTTTCTTAACTGGTACTGCTGCTGAGGTAACCCCAGTATCTTGCATTGCTGAAAATCAGTACAAAGTTTGTGATATGATAATTAATCTTAACGAAAGCTATCAAACTTTAGTAAAAAAGAAAAAAGCAGCTTAATCCTTATTATCTTCTGAAATAGCATGATCAATTCCTTTTCGCATATATTCATATCCAGTAAAAAGTGTTAAAGCTGCAGAGAGCCAAAGCAAAACAATTCCTATTGTTTGAGCGTTATAATCCTGAAAATTTATAATTTTATTTCCAGTATCTCCTGACAGTAAAAGAGCAATCGAAACCATCTGTAAGACAGTTTTTAATTTAGCTAGATTTGAAACAGGAAGTTTAATTTTACCTTTAGCTAAAAATTCTCTTAGACCCGAAACTAATATTTCACGTGTAAGTATTATTATAGCAGCAATAACCTCATAATTTCGAATAGTACCGTCCATTACTAAGAGAATGAGAGCTGCAGCAACAATTATTTTATCTGCAATTGGATCTAGTAACTCACCTAGCTTAGATTCTTCTCCGAGTAATCTAGCTAACATACCATCTAAAAAATCGGTAAATGATGCGATTAAAAAAAGAATTAATGCAGTAAAGTCTCCATAAAAACCTGGGAGGTAAAATGCTAAAACAAAAAATGGAACAATCAAAATTCTTCCAATGGTCAATATATTAGGTATTTTCTTAAGCATTTTTATTTTTATTCATGAAAAAAGTTATATATCTTTTTAGCAACTTTTTCTTCTACACCATCAACAGATTTAATTTCATCAAGACTTGCAGATTCAACTGCTCTCGCAGAGCCAAAATGATTAAGCAATGCTCTTTTTCTTATCATTCCAATACCATCTATTTGATCTAAAAGGGACTTACTTAAACCCTTTTTTCGTTTAGATCTATGGGCACTTATTGCAAATCTGTGAGATTCATCTCTGATTCTTTGGAGAAAAAAAAGGGTAGGATCATTTTTTGCAAATTTATATTCTTTACCATTATGAAAAAATGTCTCGTTTCCACTATTTCTAAATTTGCCTTTAGCTATGGCAATAATGGGGATATCATGGAGTCCTAACTCATTTAAACTTTCTCTTGCAATTGAATATTGGCCTTTTCCGCCATCTATTAAAACTAAGTCAGGAAAAGTAAGGTAATTATCTTTTTCTTGAATAGCTCTTTTAAACCTTCTTGTTAAAACTTCTTTCATCATTCCGTAGTCATCTTGCTCATTTTTTTTTATTTTTATATTAAATTTTCTATATCTTTTTTTGATAAACCCCTCATCACCATATGCAATTAAAGCACCAACGCTATTTGTTCCTTGAATATGACTATTATCGTAAACCTCTATGAGATTGATATTTGTTTCTAAATTAAATTTATTAGCTACCGAGTCGAATAATTCTCTATTATTTTGGCTCTCATATAGTTTTCTATTGAGACTATCTTTTGCATTTTTAATAGCTTGGTTAATTACTTTTAATTTTGCTCCTTTTTTTGCTACAGAAATAACTATCTGTTTATTTTCTTTTTGAGACAAAGTTTTTTCAATTAAAGCTTTTTCTTTTATTTCCTCAGATAAAATTATTGAGGAAGGAACACTTTTATTTTCATAAAATTGAGAAATGAAAGAATTTAAAATGTTACTTAATTTTTCATCAGGATCATGTTTTGGAAAAAAAGACTGATTCCCCCAATTTTGTTTTGACCTGTAAAAAAATACTTGTATGCAAGTTTTACCAGACTCTTTATAACCAGCGATTACATCTGCCTCTACAAGATTAGCTTCATTTATTCTCTGAGATGATTGAATTATATTTAAAGACTTTATTCTATCTCTAAGTATTACTGCTTTTTCAAAATCTAAATCCTCACTAGCTTTCTCCATTTGATCTGATAAATTTTTCTGAATTCTTCTCGACTTACCAGAAACAAACTCAATCGCGTCCTCTACTGTTTGTTGATAATCTTCTTTTTTTATATAATCAACACATGGAGCAGAACATCTTTTAATTTGATATAAAATACAAGGTCTCTCTCTATTTTTAAAAACAGTATCATCACAAACTCTTAAATGAAAAATTTTTTGTATCATTTTAATGGTCCAATTTGCAGAACCGGCGGAGGCAAAAGGGCCAAAATAAAATCCCTCTTTAGTTTTCTTTCCTCTATGTCTTTTAATTTGAGGCCATTTATCTTTATTGCCAATAAATATGAATGGAAAAGACTTATCATCTCTTAAAAGTATGTTGAATTTAGGTTTATATTTTTTAATTAAATTTGCCTCTAAAAGTAGAGCTTCACTTTCATTAGATGTTGTTGTGACCTCAAGTTTCCTTGTTTGGGACAACATTCTTTCTGTTCTAATAATATGATTTTTTTCCGAGATATAACTTTTAAGTCTATTGGGTAAATTTTTAGCTTTTCCAACATAAAGAATTTCATCTTTTTCATTTAACATTCGATAAACACCAGGCAGTTTAGGAATTAATGAAAGTTCTTTTTTAATAACTTCTTTTCCAATTTCAGAGCTTATCATGACTTCTTTTTTTTGAAATTTGAATTCCAACGGATGAGCAATTTTTTACAATTTCCATTTTTTCAATTTTTAAAGTTATTTTACCTATTCTTTGATCTTTAAATAGTTCATCAAATACAGCCTCAGCTAATGTCTCTAAAAAATTATAATGTTTCTTTTTTACTAAGTTCTTTATTAATTTTACCACCGTGCCATAGTTAACGATTGATTTAATATCCTTATCATTGGTAGGTTTTTTGTCCTCATAATCTATCTCTAAGCTAAATTTTACTTTTTGAGCTTTAACTTTTTCAAAATCATAATAACCAAGTTTTAGATCAAGAATTAGTTCATTAATTAATATTTTTTTTTCGTAATTAAAAAGAGATTTTTTCTTATCAATTTTTACAACTTTGAAATTATTCTTTACCATAAATTAAATTCTTGATTTGATATAGTTTTTTATTTCTGAATTATAGTACTGGAAACAAGTGCCTTGGTCCATATCGTGTCCTCTCTTGATAGGCTCCGTTTTATATTTTCCCTTCTTTTTACATTTTACCCCGTTAATTTTTAAATCATCTGAAATGACTATTCTTTTCATGTCAGGTATATCTTCTAACCAATCTGATAGTAATCCTTCATAATTATCTTTTGGATGAGTAAAGGCCAGAAGAGGTACTTTTAAATCTTTAATTTCGTTGTTAAATTTTTCTCTGATTTTGTATGGACCAGGTCTTTTTTTTTTGAAATTTTCTAAAGCTTTATCAGCTCCTAGTTTTTTAACTTTATATTGTTTTGAAAGTTTACCAAAACATGCCTGCATATACGCTATTCCCCCAGCTGCTTGATCGGGGTATCTTGAAAAAAATAATAAAGTTGTGAGACCTCCACAAGAATGTCCAGTTACAAAAATTTGATTTTTTGGAACACCCAAAGAATTAATTTTTTTTACTAATTGCAAATTAGCGTCAACCCTTTTGTCTATTTTTGTTTTTCCTACATATGGTTTATCTTTTGATATCCACCATTTTAGTGGCATATCACCTTTGATTTTATGAGTACAAAGATTATAAACCATAATCTCTTTTCCATTTATTCTCTCACCAACAAGTGAACCTTGATTTCTAATTTGTCCATAATCGGTACAAGATTTACCCGAACCATCAAAAGTATTTTGACCGTGATTATAAATTAAAATTATTTTTTCTTTAGGATTATCTATTTTTGATAGTTCTGTTACCTCTAATTTTTTTGATAAAAATCCACTTTTATTAATATTATGATTATCCGCATAAACTATTGTTGTAAGACATAACCAGATAGTAAGAATTAAAAATCTCATTCTTTGCTGTTTATAACATCGGGAGTTTGCCAATTCAAATTTTGACCACTATCAATTGCCAAAACTTGACCTGTAATAGAACTATTTTCAATAAAAAATTTTACAGCTTTACATATTTCCTCAACATTCACCTGTTGTTTTAATGGTGTTGCTAAGTATTGTTTTTTAAAATGTTTATCAGATTGTCTTTTATTCTTTATCGTTGGGCCGGGAGCTATACCGTTTACACGTATTTTTGGTGCAAGACTCATAGCACTAGTTTTTGTTAATGTATAAAGTCCACTTTTACTTAGCGTATAAGAAAAGAAAAATGGAGTTAGCTTAAAAACTCTTTGGTCAATAATATTTATGATATTGTTATTTTTGCCCCTAGTATTCTTTGAAAACTCTTTTGACAATAAAGCAGGGGCTTTAAGATTTGTTGAGAGATGCCTTTCCCAACTTTTTGAGCTAAAATTTTCTAATTTGTCATTCTCAAATATTGAGGCATTATTAATTAAGCAGTCAAAAAATTTCATTTTGGATTTTGAAAATTTGATAATTTTCAAAATATCCTTTTCTTTGCTTAAGTCACCTTTAACTAAATTTACAATTGATCCATATTTTTGTAATTTACTCTTTAACTTTTCAGCCTTGGATTTTGATTTATTGTAATGGATAATTATTTCTATATTCGGGCCAGATAATTCCTCAGCAATTGCTGCACCAATTCTAGTTGCTCCACCAGTGATTATTATCTTCCGTGCTTCCACTTTTTATCTCTTTTTTTAGTCACTCTAGTCCCAGGCATACCTAGAGTAGATCTCCCTTTTGGATAGATTTTATTTTTTACATCATACTGTCTTATCTTAGGGTTTAAAGTTATCTCAAGCTCAGTACTTTGTAATTTTCTTATTTCATCTCTTATTTTGGCAGCTTCTTCAAACTCAAGATTGGAGGCAGATTCTTTCATCTTTTTATCTAAAGCTTTTAAATGTTTTTTTAAATTTCCACCAACATTAGATCCTTCACTAATTTTAACATAATCTTTTTCATACACGCTTTCTAAAATATCACTTATTTCTTTTTTTACTGTCTTAGCATCAATTTTGTGTTTCTTATTGTATGCAAGCTGAATTGATCTCCTTCGGTCGGTTTCTTGCATTGCTTTTTTTATACTTTTGGTTTCTTTATCTGCGTATAAGATAACTTTACCATCCACATTTCTAGCTGCTCTTCCAATGGTTTGGATTAAAGACGTCTCAGATCTTAAAAAACCTTCTTTGTCTGCGTCTAAAATTCCAACTAATGCACATTCTGGTATATCTAAACCTTCTCTTAATAAATTGATTCCAACCAACACATCAAAGACACCCATCCTTAAATCTCTCATTATTTCAATTCTCTCTAATGTATCTATGTCTGAGTGGAGGTATCTAACTTTTACTCCATTCTCATGCAGATACTCGGTCAAATCTTCAGCCATTTTTTTTGTAAGAGTGGTGACCAAAACTCTATGATTTTTTTCAATAACTTTTTTGCATTCATGCATTAAGTCATCAACTTGGTTCTTTGCAGGTCTAACCTCTACTGGAGGATCAATTAATCCTGTTGGTCTTATAACTTGATCGATAAATTTACCCTTTGTTTGATCTAATTCCCATGGACCTGGCGTAGCTGAAACAAAAATAGTTTGTGTTCTCATTAAATCCCATTCTTCAAATTTCAATGGTCTGTTGTCCATACAAGAGGGAAGTCTAAAACCATACTCCGCCAAAGTACTTTTTCGTGATCTGTCTCCTTTATACATACCATTTAGCTGAGGAACAGTGACATGGCACTCATCAACAAAAATTAGTGTGTTATCAGGAAAATATTCAAATAATGTTGGCGGAGGTTCTCCAGGTTTTCTTCCAGAAAGGAATCTTGAATAATTTTCAATTCCAGCACAAGATCCCGTTGCTTCTATCATTTCTAAATCAAATTTAGTCCTTTCTTCTAACCTTTGGGCCTCCAATAATTTGTTTTCAGCTTTATGTTTTTTGAGTGTTATTTCTAATTCTTTTTTTATGTTGATGACTGCCTGTTCGATTGTGGGTTTTGGTGTGATGTAATGGCTATTAGCGTATACTTTTACCAAACTAAGATCTCTTACTTTATCTCCAGTTAAGGGATCAAACTCTTCTATTTGTTCAAGCTTCTCTCCAAATAAACTAAGTCTCCAAGCTCTATCTTCTAAATGAGATGGAAATATTTCCAAATATTCTCCTCTTGCTCTGAATGTTCCTCTATAAAAATTTTGATCATTACGCTTGTATTGTAAAGCGACTAAAGACTTAATTATCTGTTCTCTATTATAGTCATAATTTTTTTGGAGAGTTAAGGTCATTTTACTGTAGGCCTCAACCGAACCTAGTCCATAGATACAAGATACACTTGCAATAATTAGCACATCGTCTCTTTCAAGTAGAGATCTTGTAGCCGAATGTCTCATTCTATCTATTTGCTCATTGATAGATGCTTCTTTTTCGATATAAGTATCTGATCTTGGGACATATGCCTCTGGAGTGTAATAATCGTAATACGAGACAAAATACTCAACGGCATTATCGGGAAAAAAAGTTTTCATTTCACCATAAAGCTGAGCTGCCAGGGTTTTGTTTGGAGCCAAAATCAAAGCTGGTCTGTTCGTTGCCTCTATCACTTTTGCCATCGTAAAAGTTTTTCCTGATCCAGTTACACCAAGTAAAACTTGGTTAAATTCCTCTTTATTAGCTCCCTTAACTAATCTTTTAATAGCTTCAGGTTGATCACCGGCTGGTTTGAAGTCAGATTTAATTTTAAACTTTTTACCACCCTCTAGTTTTCCACTGATTTTTGGATTTTTACTCTGAATATCTGTAATTAAATCTTGATATGTATTTTCCATATATTAAAGAAAGTAGTAGAATTAATTTATATTTCAATGAGCATAATATCAG
>LULJ01000758.1_pt1 | contig 16429 bp, 16 predicted proteins | sample 728171 | NCBI WGS metagenome assembly LULJ01 (sample SAMN03860292, study PRJNA289734) | marine metagenome | biome: seawater column; feature: ocean; material: water; isolation source: Red Sea water column Station 169 - depth 25m | place: Saudi Arabia: Red Sea | collected 2011-10-15 | depth 25 m
ATGCAGCAATTGATCGAGGCCGGCGCGCATTTCGGCCACCAGACCCACCGTTGGAACCCGCGCATGAAGCCGTATATCTTCGGCGCGCGCAACGGCATCCACATCATCGACCTGTCGCAGACCGTGCCGCTGTTCGCGCGCGCGCTCGACTTCGTGCAGCAGACCGCGCGTTCGGGCGGCAAGGTGCTGTTCGTCGGCACCAAGCGCCAGGCGCAGGATGCGATTCGCGAAGCCGCGCTTTCTTCGGGCCAGCACTTCGTCAACCATCGCTGGCTTGGCGGCATGCTCACCAACTGGAAGACGATTTCGGGTTCGATCAAGGAACTCAAGTCGCTCGAAGAGCAGCTCGCCGGTGACACCAGCGGCCTGACCAAGAAAGAGGTGCTGAACCTCACCCGCAAGCGCGACAAGCTCGAACTGTCGCTCGGCGGCATTCGCGACATGGGCGGCATTCCCGACGTGATGTTCGTGATCGATGCGAACAAGGAAGACCTCGCCATCAAGGAAGCCAACGTGCTCGGCATTCCGGTGGTCGCGGTGCTCGACACCAATACCGATCCTTCGGGCATCGCCTTCCCGATCCCCGGCAATGACGACGCCAGCCGCGCCGTGCGCCTGTATTGCGATGCGATCGCCGACGCCGCCCGTTCGGGCAAGGGCGCAGGCGTCCAGGATTCGGGCCAGGATGTCGGCGCGATGGCCAATCCGCCGGAAGAAGCCGCGGCCTGATCCAGCGGATTTGCGTGGGCGTCACGCCTGCGTAACCCAATATTCCTAAGTGCCGGGCCGCCAGACGAGGCGGCCCGGCGCCGCAATTCTATCCAAGAGGAACACGAACCATGGCGAATTTCACCACCGCCGACATCAAGGCGCTGCGCGAACGCACCGGCGCGGGCATGATGGATGCCAAGAAGGCGCTCGTCGAAACCGATGGCGATCTGGAAGCAGCGGTCGACGCGCTTCGTGCCAAGGGTCTCGCCACCGCGCAGAAGAAGTCCAGCCGCACTGCGGCCGAGGGCCTAATCGGCGTTGCCGTGGAAGGTACCAAGGGCGTTGCCGTCGAAGTGAACTCCGAAACCGACTTCGTCGCCAAGAACGACAAGTTCCAGGATTTCGTCCGCTCGGTCACCGATGTCGCGATCACCACCGATAGCGACGATGTCGAGGCGCTGAAGGCCAAGGATTATCCCACCGGCGGCACCGTTTCCGACAAGCTGACCGACAATGTCGCCACCATCGGCGAGAACCAGCAGATACGCCGCATGAAGACCGTCTCGGTCGAGAACGGCGTGGTCGTACCCTACATGCACAACGCGGTTGCGCCGAACCTCGGCAAGATCGGCGTGCTCGTCGCGCTCGAGAGCGAGGCAGACAAGGACACGCTCGAAGCTCTGGGCAAGCAGATCGCGATGCACATCGCCGCCGCTTTCCCGCAGGCGCTGAATGCCGACGGTCTCGACGCCGACCTGATCGAGCGCGAGCGCGCCATCGCCAAGGAAAAGGCTGCCGAAAGCGGCAAGCCCGAAAACGTGCAGGACAAGATGGTCGAAGGCGCCGTGGCGAAGTTCGCCAAGGAAAATGCGCTCCTCAGCCAGATCTTCGTGATGGACAACAAGACCCCGATTTCGGAAGTCGTCGCCAAGGCCGGCAAGGATGCGGGCAAGCCGATCGAACTGAAGGACTATGTCCGCTTCCAGCTCGGCGAAGGCATCGAGAAGGAAGAAACCGATTTCGCGGCGGAAGTCGCTGCGGCGGTCAAGGGCTGAACTTTCCGAACCTGAAAATGCGGACGGCCGCCGGACCTCTTGGGTTCGGCGGCCGTTTTTGTTTCGCGCCGCACCGATCGGGTTTTAAAACAATTTTGAGGATTGCATGCTGAAACTGCGAAAGGTGAAATGAGCGGATAAGGTGAGGGAGGAGTTCATTGGCTGACGCTTCGAGCGACGAAACCGTTCGTCAATCGCCAGACGCCGATTCGCTTTCGACTGTCCGTTCGGTCGGTCTAAACGGAGACGATCTGGCGCTGTGCCTGCTCGAACAGAGCGAGGATTGCGTCAAAATTCTCAGCATCGACGGCACGCTGGACTTCATGAGCTGCAACGGTTTGAGCGCGATGGAGATCGATGATCCCAGCAGGGTCCTGGGACAATTGTGGTGGACTCTCTGGCCCGATAACTCCCGCGCGATGGTGGAGGATAATTTCAAGAACGCGCTCGGTGGCCGCCCGGTGACTTTCGAGGCATCCTGCCCGACGGAGAAGGGGAATCCGCGCCATTGGTCGGTCAATCTCAAGCCGATGATCGCGCGCGATGGGCTGGTGGTGTCGGTGCTGGCAACCTCGCGTGAGATCGGCTGATCTGACGGGGCATTGCGCCGCCATACCCTTTGCGCCGATCCGCCTTCGCGGTTAAGGAACCTCGTCCCAACCGCTTGACGAGATTGCCGCACCGATGCCCATGCCCCCGATGAAACGCGTCCTCCTGAAACTTTCGGGCGAGGTGCTGATGGGGGATGCGCCATACGGAATCGATCCCGATTTCGTCATGGAGCTCGCTCAGGAAGTGAAGCGCGCCAAGGAAACCGGGCTGGAAATTTGCCTCGTCATCGGCGGCGGCAACATCTTTCGCGGCATGGCGGGCGCGGCGCGCGGCATGGATCGGGCGCAGGCCGACTATATGGGCATGCTCGCCACCGTGATGAACGCGCTGGCGATGCAGAACGCGCTGGAACAGATCGGCGTGCCGACGCGGGTGCAGTCCGCCATCCAGATGGATCAGGTGTGCGAGCCGGTGATCCGCCGCCGCGCGGAACGGCATCTGGAAAAGGGCCGCATCGTTATTTTCGCCGCCGGTGTCGGCGCGCCCTATTTCACCACCGATAGCGGGGCGGCGCTGAGAGCTGCGGAAATGCGCTGCGACGCGCTTCTGAAGGGCACCAGCGTCGACGGAGTCTACAGCGCCGATCCCAAGCAGGATCCGGACGCGCAGCGTTTCGATACCGTAACTTACGACCGCGTTTTGGCTGACAATCTCAAGGTCATGGACGCCAGCGCGGTGGCGCTGTGCCGCGACAACGACATTCCGATCGTGGTCTTCTCGATCCGCGAAAAGGGCAATCTGGCGCGTGTGCTTTCGGGCGAAGGTGTTCAGACCATCGTCCAGACCCGCCCCTAGACAAAATACGAAACAGAGGAAGCCGATCATGGCCAAATACGATAAATCCGATATCGACCGCCGTATGCAGGGTGCAGTCGAAAGCCTGAAAGGCGATCTTTCCGGCCTGCGCACCGGCCGCGCGAACACCAGCCTGCTCGATCCGGTCGTGGTCGAAGTCTACGGCGCGATGATGCCGCTGGCCCAGGTGGCGACGGTCAACGCGCCCGAGCCGCGCATGCTGTCGGTCCAGGTGTGGGACAAGGCCAATGTGACTGCTGTCGAGAAGGGGATCGCCAAGTCCAATCTCGGCCTCAATCCGATCGTCGACGGTCAGACCCTGCGCCTGCCGATGCCCGATTTGACCGAAGAGCGCCGCAAGGATCTCGCCAAGCTGGCGGGCGAATATGGCGAGAAGGCCAAGATCGCCATCCGCAACGTCCGGCGCGACGGGATGGAAGCGCTCAAGGAAGACGAGAAGAAAAAGGAAATCTCCGAGGACGACCGCAAGCGCAGCGAGGACGACGTCCAGAAGATGACCGACAAGCATGTCGGCGAAGTGGACGATGCAGTCGCCAAGAAGGAACAGGAAATCCTGACGCAGTGAGAACTGCGGCCGGCGCGTCCCTTCATGTCTGATTTCTCCGGATCACGCGCGCGCCATGTCGCCATCATCATGGATGGCAATGGCCGCTGGGCGAAGCGCCGCGGCCTGCCGCGCGCGCTCGGCCATCGGCGCGGGGTCGAGGCGGTGCGTAAACTCGTGCGCGCGGTCGAGCCGTTGGGGATCGACTGTCTGACGCTCTATGCCTTCAGCAGCGAGAACTGGAAACGGCCCGAAGACGAGATCGACCATCTGATGGGGCTGCTGAGGCGCTTCATCGAGAGCGACCTGCCGGAATTCATCGCCAACGATGTTCGATTAAAGATAATCGGCGATTACCGGGCCCTCGCGCCCGATATCGTCGATTCGATCGAGGACGCGATCGAGCGTACCTCGGGCGGCAAGCGCATTCTTGCCGTCGCGCTCAATTACGGATCGCAGCAGGAGATCGCGCGCGCCGCAGCGCTCGCTGCGCAGGAAGGCGAGGTCAGCGAGGCGAGCATTGCGCGCCATCTCTACACGGCCGATCTCCCCCCGCTCGACCTCCTCATCCGGACCAGCGGCGAAGTGCGCCTGTCCAATTTTCTCTTGTGGCAGGCCGCCTACGCGGAGATGGTGTTCACCGATGTGCTCTGGCCCGATTACACGCCCGAGCATTTGAAAGCCGCGCTCGATGCGTTCGCGGCACGGGAGAGACGTTTTGGCGGCAGGTGAGCTGGCGGACAACCGCAAGCGCGACAGAGTAAAGGCGCTAGCCATGCGTGCGATGGCTGTCCCGCTGTCGGTGCGGACCAGCGATCTGCCGAAGCGCGCAGGATCGGCGGTGGTGATGCTCGCGCTGGCGGGCGCGGCGCTCTGGCTGGGCGGGCTGTGGTTCGACGGCTTCGTGATTCTCGTTTCGGCGGCTTGTCTGTTCGAAGCTGTGCGCCTGATCCGCAGGGCCGGTCGCAACGCATCCGGCGCGCTGGTGGTGGCCGGGTGTGCGGCGGCGATCATCTATATCGGCGCGGCGGCGGGGATGTTGATCGAATTGCCGATCCCGGTGGTGCTGGGCGTGATCGCGGTCGTCGTCGCGACAGACACGGGCGCCTATTTCAGCGGGCGGACGATCGGCGGGCCCAAGATCGCGCCCCGGATTAGTCCGTCCAAGACCTGGGCCGGGCTTGGCGGCGGCATGGTGGCGGCGGGGCTTGTCTCGCTCGGCTTCTTCTATTCCAATGTCGGCGATGGGCATGAAGGACAGCTCGAATCTGATCCCCGGCCATGGCGGCGGGTTCGACCGGGCGGACGGAATGCTGCCGGTGGCGATCGTCGCCGGGCTGCTGTGGTTCTTCGCCCACCCATGACCGATCGGCGATCCATTAGCATTTTGGGCGCGACCGGTTCGGTCGGCGGCTCGACGCTCGATCTGATCCGGCGCGATCGCGAGGCGTGGGATGTCGTCGCGCTGACCGCTCACACGAATGTGGACGATCTGGCTCGTCTGGCCCGCGAATTCGATGCGCGCCTGGCTGTGATCGGCGAGGAGCACCGGCTGGAGGCGCTGCGCGAGACGCTTGCAGGGACGAATATCGAAGCCGCTGCGGGTACGCAGGCACTGTGCGAGGCTGCGGCGCGGCCCGCCGATATCACCGTGGCTGCCATCGTCGGCTGTGCCGGGCTCGGCCCGGTCATGGCGGCGATCGAGCGCGGCGGCACAGTGGCGCTCGCCAACAAGGAAGCGCTGGTCAGCGCGGGCGACGTGATGACTCGCGCGGTCGAACGCCACGGGGCAAGACTGCTTCCGGTCGATTCCGAACACAACGCGATATTTCAATGCCTTGCGGACAACAGTTTGGACGATGTCCGCTGGATTACTCTGACCGCGAGCGGCGGGCCGCTGCGGCTGGTTGAGGATCTGGATGCAGTCACCCCGGAACAGGCGGTCGCGCATCCGAACTGGGACATGGGCGCCAAGATCAGCGTCGATTCGGCGACCATGTTCAACAAGGGCCTCGAACTGATCGAGGCACATCACCTATTCCCCGTCGGGCTCGATAGATTGCGGATCGTGGTCCACCCGCAAAGCGTTATCCATTCGATGGTCGAATATCGCGACGGGTCGACACTGGCGCAGCTCGGCCCGTCCGACATGCGCGTGCCGATCGCGTCCTGCCTTGCCTGGCCCGAGCGTATGGACACGCCCTGCGAACCGCTCGATCTGGCGGTCATCGGCGAATTGTCCTTCTTCGCACCGGACGAGGCGCGCTTTCCGGCCACGCGTCTGGCACGCGAAGCGGCGGAGGCGGGCGGGGCGGCCCCGGCGGTTCTCAACGCCGCCAACGAAATCGCTGTCGCCGCTTTCCTTGCCGGTCAGATCAAGTTCAGCCGAATTTCCTCATTGGTGGCCGAGGTGCTGGACGGCGGCAATCTTCCGCCTGCCCCGCAATCCCTCGAAGACGTGCTGATGGTGGACCGGGCCGCGCGGGCGCGGGCCGCCGAATTGCTGGAGACCGCCTGACTTGGAAAGTGCCATCCCTCTGTGGGTCTATTACGTTCTCGGCTTCCCCCTGCTGCTCGGGCCGCTGGTAACGCTGCACGAGCTCGGACATTATCTGGTCGGGCGCTGGTTCGGCGTGGAGGCGGAAGCGTTCTCGGTCGGTTTCGGTAAGGAAATCACCGGCTTCACCGATAAACGTGGCACGCGCTGGAAACTGTGTGCGCTTCCCTTGGGTGGGTACGTCCAGTTCAAGGGCGATATGAACCCGGCCAGCATGCCGGACGGAGGCATGCGCGAGGGCGACCGTGTCGTCGCCATCGACGGGGAGCCGGTGCGGCAATTCTCCGACATTACCGATCGCGTGATGATGTTCCCCGGCAGGGACGTCACCATCGATGTGGAACGCGCGGGCGATCGCATTTCCATTCCGCTGACGATCGGATCGACGGTGGAAGAGGACAGCTTCGGCAATGCCTCGCGCATCGGGCGGCTCGGCATCTATTCGGCGCCCATCGCGTGGGAGCCGGTGGGCCTGCTTGCCGCAGGTCCGCTAGCGGTGGAGCACAGCCTCAAGCTGGTCGACATGATGGTGACCGGTATCGCGCAGATTTTCACCGGCGAACGGTCGGTCAGGGAACTGGGCGGACCGGTCAAGATCGCCAAATATTCCGGCGAACAATTGAGCCTCGGCCTGACCTCCTTCGTCAACTTCGCGGCGCTGATCTCGCTTAACTTGGCATTCATCAACCTGCTGCCAATTCCCGCCCTCGACGGCGGGCACCTGGCATTCTACGCGGCCGAAGCGGTCCGTCGGAAGCCGGTGGGTCCGCGCGGTCAGGAACTGGCGTTTCGCACCGGCATGGCCCTCGTGCTCATGCTGATGATATTCGTCACGATAAACGATCTGGTGAGCTTGCCGATTTTCGGTAGCTGACCGGGGACAGGACACGGCAGCGGACCTTATCAACCGCCACGGCGCTTGAAAGGTTCCGGTGCATCGGGCAAGGGGCGGCGCACTTCGTCGCCTCGTCGGGAAATCCCGATCGCCGGGCAGACGAAACGCCACCGGGTCCGACGTATGAATGGGACGGGTTTTCCTTGTCGAAGATGGGATATTTGATGGCCGCCGAGGGATCGAAACTGACCGGGCGGATGCCCGCACTATTGCTGGCCGGCTCTATGCTGGCAGGCGTTCCCGGGATCGCAGCGGCGCAGGAAGCCGCCGCCGAACCGGTGGCGCAGCCAGCCACGCAGCAGGCCCAGCAGATCGTGCGCACGATCTCCGTCTCGGGCGCACAGCGGCTCGAACCGCAGACGATCCTCTCCTACATCCAGCTGCGCCCTGGGCAGGAATGGAACCAGGTCGTGGGCGACCAGGTCCTGAAGGAACTCTACGCCACCGAATTGTTCGCCAATGCGAGCGTCAGCTACGATAATGGTACGGTGCTGATCGAGATCGTCGAGAATCCGGTCGTCAATCGCATCATCCTGGAAGGCAATGAGCGGATCAAGGACGACAAGATCGTCCCCGAAATCCGCCTCGCGCCGCGCCAGATCTTTACGCGCAGCAAGGTCCGGGCCGTTGTCGCGCGCATCATCGAGCTCTACAAGCGCCAGGGCATGGTGCAATTGGCGCAGAACCGCGTCGATGTCGTGTTCGAGATCAACGAAGGGCCCAAATCCAAGGTCCGCCAAATCAACATCATCGGCAACGAGGTGTTCTCGGACGGTGATCTCAAGGGCGAAATGGTAACGAAGGAGGCCCGTCTTCTTTCGATCCTCAGCTCCAACACCAGCTACGATCCGGATCGCCTCGCCTTCGACCAGGCGAAGCTGCGCGAGTTCTATCTGACCGAAGGCTATGCCGATTTCCGCGTGGTGTCCGCGGTGGCGGAGCTGACGCCCGACCGGCGCGACTTCATCATCACTTACGTGGTGGAAGAGGGCGAGCGCTACAAATTCGGCGATGTCGCCGTGGATAGCCAGCTGCGCGATTTCGACAGCGACGCGATGAGCCGCAATCTTCCGATGAAGACCGGCGAATTCTACAACGCCAAGCTGATCGAAGACACGGTCGAGCAGTTGACCGAGCTGGCCGGATCGTTCGGCTATGCCTTCGCGGACGTCTCGCCGCGCATTTCCCGCAATCCGGAAACGCGCACGATGGACGTGAACTTCATCATCCAGGAAGCGCCACGCGTCTATGTCGAGCGAGTCGACGTGAACGGCAATACGCTGACGCAGGACAAGGTCGTGCGCCGCGAATTCCGCCTGGTCGAAGGGGATGCCTTCAGCACGCTCCAGGTCGCCCGCTCCGCAGCGCGCATCAACTCGCTGGGTTTCTTCCAGGAAGGGCTTGAAATCAATCAGGTCGAAGGCAGCGCGCCCGACCGGATAGTGCTCGAAGCCAATGTCGAGGAACAGGCGACCGGCGAATTGCAATTGTCCGCAGGCTTCTCCTCGATCGAGAACTTCATTCTCGCCGGCTCGATCCGTCAGCGCAATTTCCGCGGACGCGGCCAGACCGTGGGCCTCAGCGTCAATTACTCGCGCTACGCCCGATCGGCGGAAGCCAGCTTCTCCGAACCCTATCTGTTCGATCGCAACATTTCGGCGGGCGTCGATGTCTATCGGCGCGATTACAGCAGTTTCAATTTCAATCGCAGTGATCGCAACACCACCTACAAGCAGGCGACCACCGGATTCTCGCTGCGCGCGGGCGTTCCGTTGACCGAATACAGCTCGCTCATCGGCAGCTACACGCTCAATTACGACGACGTTACCCTTGATGAGAATCAGTTCTTCTCTGACCTCAATGGCGATGGCGTGCGTGAATGCGATCCCTTCCGCGCCGGACGCTATCTATGTGAAGCGATCGGCCAGCGGACGAGCTCGATCCTCGGCCTCAGCTTCAATCTGGATGCCACCGACAGCCGCCTGCGCCCGACGCGTGGCCGGAACCTGTCGCTGACCGCGCAATATGCGGGGCTCGGCGGGTCGGTCGAATATCTCAGCATTCGCGGGCGCGCAGGCCAGTACTGGCCGCTTGGCGGCGGCTTCGTCTTCTCGCTGACGGCGGAAGGCGGGGCGATCCGCGGTTTCCGTGACGAGGACGGCGACGGCACCAACGATGTCCGCCTGACGGACCGCTTCTTCCTCGGATCGCCGCAGATCCGCGGCTTCGACATTCGCGGCGTCGGCCCGCGCGTGCTGCGCCGCCCCATCATGGCGGGTGAAGACGGCAATCCGGTCGTGATCACCGAACGCGACCGGATTCAGGACGATGCGATCGGGGGCACGGCCTATTATCTCGGACGGGCGGAAATCGATATTCCGCTGGGTAGCGGCGCGCGTTCGCTGGGCCTGCGTCCGTCGGTGTTCGTCGATATCGGCGCGGTCTTCAATGTCGAGGATCCGGTGCTGATCCAGAATCCGTTCGGAGCGGAGCGGTTCTTCCCGGAGAGAAACGCGGACGGCGTACCCCTGTATTTCAACAATCAGGGCACGCCGGAAAACCGAGAAGACGACGTTACCCTCGCAATTCCTGACGGTCAGGCCATTCCAGACGGTTTCGTTGCACTAGGCCAGGGTACCAACGCATTCGAAGAAGTCTTCCTCGGCGACACGCCCAGCCCGCGCATCTCCGTCGGTGTCGGGGTCAACTGGAACTCGCCCTTCGGCCCGTTCCGTATCGATCTCGCCTATGCCCTGAAGAAGGTCGAAGGCGACGACACCAAACTCTTTTCCTTCAACGTAGGAACGCAATTCTGATGAACACGATTTCGAAGATTCTCGCCGGCGCCAGCCTTGCCGCCGCTTCCTTGACCGCACTGCCTGCCAGCGCGCAGGTGACGGGCTCCATCGGCGTCGTCGGTGCGCCGGGCGTGGTCGCTTCGACCAACGCCTTCCGCACAGCCTATCAGCAGATCGGCACCACCTTCCAAGCGCAGTCGACGCAGATCCAGCAGAAGAACCAGCAGGTGCAGACCCTGCTGCAGCAGCTCGACACGAACAATGACGGCAATCTGGACGAGGCCGAGCAGCGCGCCGCGCAGACCGCGCCGCAGGCCCAGCAGATCCAGACGCTGGAAACCGAAGTCGCTCAGCTGACCAATCAGATAGAAGCGGCGCGCGTCTATGCGATCGAGCAGATCCTGCGCCAGTACGGTGCTGCCATTCAGGACGTGCAGCAGCAGAACAATCTGCAGGTCATCCTGGACCGCGATGCGGTGGTGACGGCGCAGCCCGCCGCCTTCATCGACGAAAAGGTGGTCGCCGCGCTCAACACCCGCGCGCCCAGCGTTCAGATCACGCCTCCGCAGGGTTGGCAGCCGAGCCAGCAGGCAGTGAACATGTACCAGCAGATCACCCAGATCCTGATGGTGGCCAATGCTCGCCGTCAGGCCGAACAGCAGGGCCAGGCGCAGCCGGCCCAGCAGCAGCCGACCGGCCGCTAAGCGAATACGGGCAGGGGATAGCGATGAGCGACAGCGCGAACGACACGAGCGGGAACGGCGGGGCGACGAGCCTCGACATCGTGCAGGTGCTGAAAGCGCTGCCGCATCGCTATCCCATGCTCCTGGTCGACCGGGTCCAGAGCCTGGTTCGCGACGAGCGAATCCATGCGATCAAGGCGGTCAGCTTCAACGAGGATTTCTTCCAGGGCCATTTCCCCGGCGCGCCGATCATGCCCGGCGTGCTCCAGATCGAAGCGCTGGCGCAGGCCGCCGGCGTGCTCGCGGTCGAAAGCCTCGACCTCGCCGGATCGGGCAAGCTCGTCTATTTCATGGCGATCGAGAACGCCAAGTTCCGCAGCCCGGTCACGCCGGGTGTGCTGCTCGATCTCAAGGCTGAATTCGTCCAGAAGCGCGCGCGCGTGTGCAAATTCGCGGGCGAAGCGAGCGTCAACGGGAAAGTTACCTGCGAGGTCAATTTCACGGCCATGATTGCAGACGCGCCGGACGCCTAGCGTCCTGATTTCCGTCCGCGCGCTGCGGACCGGTTTTCGACGACGATACTTGCAAATTCGGCGCGTCGCTGTATGGGGCGCGTCTCTCTTACAAACAGCTGGACCGGTCGGAACCGTTCCGAAGCTCGAAGGACATATGCCATGAAGGCCGATGCGCACCCCCAGTATCACATGATCACCGTCAAGATGACCGACGGCACCGAGTTCCAGACCCGCTCCACTTGGGGCAAGGAAGGCGACACGCTGACGCTCGACATCGACCCGACGAGCCACCCGGCCTGGACCGGCGGCAAGCAGCAGCTTCAGGAAGGTGGCCGAGTCGCCGCGTTCAACAAGCGCTTCGGCGGTCTCAGCCTCAAGAAGTAAGCGCGGGCTTTCTCTGCGAGATCAGACAAGATCAAAAAAGGGCGGTCCTGCGGGGCCGCCCTTTTCGTATGCGTCATATTCTCACCAGCCCCACGGCTTCTCGCGATACCATTTGGTGATCACGTATTTGACGCCCTTGCGCACCTTCATGCCGTGGTGGATCGTGTTGGGGTTAGGGCGCAGATCGGGACGGCGGTTGTTCCAGCACACCAGCTTGCCGGTCCCGGGCTGAAAGCTTTTGCGGATCGCCTTGAAACGCGTCGCGCCGCCGGATTCGACTTCGTTCAGATACACCATGAAGGTCCAGGTCCGCTGGCCCGCGACCGAGCAGTATTTCTCGTAATCCTGGCCGTCGGGATTGAACCAGTCGCAATGCGGCTTGAACTCCTGCCCGACATCGTAACGCTGGCCCTGCAGAGGTTCTCCGTAAGCGGGATCGATTCCGCTGAGCGCTGCGAGTTTCGCCTCCATCGCGATGGTCGCGGGATCGTCGGGCGGAAGGTCGCAGGTTTCGCTGGTGCGGAAATAATCGTCGCCATTGGGATCGGCCAGGGTGGAAGGGCGCCGATTGGTCTCGATCCGATCGATCAGATTCGCGCACAGATCCGGCTCCGCGAACCCGCGCAACTGGAACAGATCGAGTTTGTCGGTGGGGACGCGCTGCGCCCCTTCATGGTCGAGAATGGTCTTCGCGCTAGAATCGCCTGGGCCCGTCATGACATGCGACCATATGCAAACGCCCGGGCGGGGCAAGCCGGTTGCAGTGCCCTTTCCAAGTGCTTGCAAGATAGTTGCGTTGGCATTGGCTTTGACGCGATTTTTCCTTTGCTTTCGAAGCATCGTGTGCAACAGGCGCGTGCGTGTCGTTCGGTCCCTTGACGGGCCGACGCGGCGCAGTATCAGCCCCGGTTCGCGGTTCGGATCCGTCCGGACCCAGGGTATGTGGCGATCGTAGCTCAGTTGGTCAGAGCGCCGGTTTGTGGTACCGGAGGTCGCGGGTTCAAACCCCGTCGATCGCCCCATTTCCTTCCTTTTTGCGTGTAACGGGGCATTGGCAGCATGACCGCATTCTGGACCGAGCCGGACTATGACGACCACGAATTGGTCGAAGTGGTGCGTGAACCGAAATCGGGCCTCACGGCGATCATCGCGGTCCATTCCAGCCATCTCGGCCCGGGCGCGGGCGGCACGCGGTTCTGGCACTATGCCGAACCCAAGAATGCCATGCGCGACGCGCTGCGCCTCAGCCGGGGCATGAGCTACAAGAACGCGATGGCGGGCCTGCCCATGGGCGGCGGCAAGGCCGTGATTCTGGCCGACGACAAGGGCACCAAGACACCCGAAATGCTCACTGCCTTCGCCGATGCGGTCGAGGCGCTGGGAGGGCGTTACGTTACGGCGGAAGATGTCGGCATCAGCGAAGCCGACATGGCCCGCGTTGCCGAGCGCACGCAATACGTCTCCGGCCTCCCTGTCGAGGGCAAGGATGCGGCGGGCGGCGATCCCGGCCCGGCGCTGCACGGCTGGCAGACCGCACAATACGTGTTCGATCGCTACAAAAAGCCGGAAAAGCCCACCGGGCCGCGCATTCTCCTGACCGAGAAGGCAGGCCGCATCGATGCGGTCCGCGCCGAGGCAGAAGCCGTCTGCCTGGTGCGCGATCTGGTCAACACGCCCGCAGAGGACATGGGGCCGGAAGCGCTGGAGGAGCGGATAGAGGCGCTTGCGAAGACCCACGGTGCCACGCTCGAAACAGTGCGCGGCGATGCGCTCGAACGCTGCTACCCCATGGTCCACGCCGTCGGCCGGGCTGCAGCGCGCCGCCATGCGCCGCGCCTGATGCATCTTACCTGGGGCAAGGAAAGCGACCCCGTGCTGGCCGTGGTCGGCAAGGGCGTCTGCTTCGATTCGGGCGGGCTCGACATCAAGGGCGCGTCGGGCATGATGCTGATGAAGAAGGATATGGGCGGCGCGGCGCATGCGATCGCGCTGGCCGGACTGATCATGGAGGCGGGCCTCAAGGTGCGGCTGCATCTGCTGGTGCCCGCGGTCGAGAATGCGATTTCGGGCGAAAGCTTCCGCCCCGGCGACGTGCTGTCTTCGCGAAAGGGGCTGACTGTCGAGATCGGGAACACCGATGCCGAGGGTCGCTTGATTCTGGGCGATGCCCTGACCCGTGCGAGCGAGGAGAATCCTGATCTGATCCTCGATTTCGCCACGCTGACCGGTGCGGCGCGCGTGGCGCTGGGTCCGGACCTCCCCGCCCTGATGGCCCGCAATGATGCGACGGCGGATGCGCTGATCGCGGCGGGCAAGGCGCATGACGATGCGCCGTGGCGTCTGCCTTTGCCCGAAGCCTACCGCGAATATCTGGCCTCCGACATCGCGGACACCAATAATGCGGCGAGCAACGGCTTTGCCGGGGCCAGCGTGGCCGGATTGTTCCTCGACAAGTTCGTCGGCGAAGGTATCGATTGGGCGCATTTCGATACCTATGCTTGGCGCCCGCAGGCCAAGCCCGGTCGCCCAAAGGGCGGCGATGCCTACGGCCTGCGCGCGGCGTGGCACATGCTCAAGGATCGCTACGGGTCGTAAGAGGGCGCAACGCCCGGTCATGCAGCCGAACTTGCGAGCCGCGCCCGAGGCGGCTAAGCGCGCCAGATTCAATCCATCAACAGGTACGATCGCCCGACTTCCGTGAGCAGGCCCGCAGACTATTCGCTTCCGACCGAAACGGTGGGCCTGACCGGTCCGGTGCGCAAACCCGCGCCCGGCACGAAGCCCTTGCGTGGCGATCTGGCGCATATCGCGCTGGCGGGCCAATATCTCGCGACGCAATATGTCGTTCCCCTCTGCCGCAAGATAGGCCCGAACAGCGTCCAGTTGCGGCTCGCCATGCGCGAAGACGCGGATATCGGGGCCAGCCTTCCCGCCGGGACGCCGGTCGAGTTGCTCGATTGCGCGGGCGAATGGGCGTGGATTGCCTGCGGACCCGAAGGGCCGAGCGGCTATGTCCAGCTCGGCGCACTCGAACCGACGGAATAGCCCATGGCCGACCGGATCTTCATCGACGGCGCCGCCGGAACCACCGGCCTGGAAATTCTCGACCGCCTGAACGGCCGTAGCGAATTCGAGCTCATCCAGCTCGACGCAGCGCACCGCAAAAGCGCGGAGGCCCGGCGCGAGGCGCTGAACGAGGCCGATATCGCGATCCTGTGCCTGCCCGACGATGCGGCGCGCGACGCGGTCGAACTGCTCGATCCTGCAAAAGGCACGCGCATCATCGACGCATCGAGCGCGCATCGCACCACCGAAGGCTGGTGCTACGGTTTTCCCGAACTGGTCGGCCGCGAACGCGTGGCCGATGCGCGCCGGGTCAGCAATCCCGGCTGCTATCCCACCGGTTTCCTCGGCCTCGTCGCTCCGCTGGTGCGCGAAGGACTTCTCCCCGCCGATTGGCCTTTCACCGTCAACGCCGTCAGCGGCTATTCGGGCGGCGGCAAGGCGATGATCGCGGATTTCGAAAGGGACGATGCGCCGGGCTTTCGCGCCTACGGGTACGATCTTCGCCACAAGCACTTGCCCGAAATGCAGGCGCGGGCCGGATTGGAGCATTCGGTGCTGTTCGCCCCTGCGGTCGTGCCGGTCTATCGCGGTATGATCGTCGAGGTGCCGCTGCATCTCGGCGCCATGGCGGGCGAACCCCATGCCGACGATCTGCGCGCTAGCCTGGCCGATTTCTACACCGGATCGTCGGTCGTGTCGGTGCGTCGCGACGGAAATCCAAGCGAACTCGTGCTTCAGCGGGAGGCCGAGCCTTGGGACGGGATGGAATTGTTCGTTTTCGGCAATGAGGGCGGCAGCAACGCCCGCCTCGTCGCCCGGCTCGACAATCTCGGCAAGGGCGCGAGCGGGGCGGCGATCCAGAATCTCAACCTGATGTGCGGCCTGCCGGAAACGACGGGTCTGTCGCCCTAGCCTGCCTGTTTTTCAGGCAGCGCTCGCCCGGTGTTTGGGCAGCAGATCGTCGCATGAGGCGATCCGATTTCAAGCCCGGCTCGCCCGACTATGCAAAAGATACCGGAATGCGCCCTTTGCCGCGCGCTTTCGATCCTCTAGGCTACCTGCGAGCGGGTCGAAACGATCTGGCACGATTCTTGGTAATCGATCCTTAAGGATCGCCCGGATCGGCGAACCGCGCAGCGCCGAAACGCCTTACAGGTTGGGGGAATTCCCGGTTTCATGAAGAAGATCGAAGCGATCATCAAACCCTTCAAGCTCGACGAGGTGAAGGAGGCGCTGCACGAAATCGGCGTGTCCGGCATCACAGTGACCGAAGCGAAGGGCTTCGGCCGCCAGAAGGGCCACACCGAACTCTATCGCGGCGCGGAATACGTCGTCGACTTCCTCCCCAAGGTGAAGCTCGAAGTCGTGGTGAGCGACGATATCGCCGAACGCACCGTCGAAGCGATCGCCGCCGCCGCTCAGACCGGCCGGATCGGGGATGGAAAGATCTTCGTCTCCTCCCTCGAAAGCGCGCTGCGCATCCGCACCGGCGAACGCGACGACGACGCCATTTAACGCCAACACCCAAGAGACATCCCGCCGCGAGGCGTAACTCGAAACCAGCAAGGAAATTGATCACATGAGCAATGCAAGCGACGTCCTCAAGCGTATCGAAGACGAAGGCATCGAATGGGTGGATCTTCGCTTCACCGATCCCAAGGGCAAGTGGCAGCACCTGACCATGGTCGCCAAGACGCTCGACGAGGATCAGCTCGAAGACGGGCTGATGTTCGACGGCTCCTCGATCGCGGGCTGGAAGGTCATCAACGAAAGCGACATGATCCTGAAGCCTG
>LULJ01000849.1_pt1 | contig 16428 bp, 11 predicted proteins | sample 728171 | NCBI WGS metagenome assembly LULJ01 (sample SAMN03860292, study PRJNA289734) | marine metagenome | biome: seawater column; feature: ocean; material: water; isolation source: Red Sea water column Station 169 - depth 25m | place: Saudi Arabia: Red Sea | collected 2011-10-15 | depth 25 m
AATCAATATCATTTATATTTTCATCTAAGTCTTTAGCTAGCATTTCAGCAGTTCCCTGAACAGAGTGACATAGACCCATAGCTTTGATTTCTGGAAAAGCAGTATTTATTGCAATCATGTTTGAGCACATTGGATTTACGTATTGCAACCAAGTAGCATTTGGACAAATATCCATAATATCTTTTGCAATATCTAGTAAAACAGGAATAGTTCGTAGACCTCTCATTATTCCGCCTATGCCGAGAGTATCTGCTATAGTTTGCCTTAATCCAAATTCATTAGGAATTTTAAAATCAATAACTGTGGATGGCTCATATCCCCCTACTTGAATTGTTGTTTGAACAAAGTCTGCGCCAATTAAAGACTCTCGTCTGTCAGTATGGGAAGTAACTTTAGGTGAAACATTTAATTTTTTTGAAATTACATCTATTAAATCATGTGATGCTTTTAATCTTACAGGATCAATGTCTTGTAATGCAATTTCCATATTTTTAAATTGCTCTATAGCTAGAAGATCGGTTACTATTCTTCTTGTAAAAACAGCACTACCAGCTCCAATAATTGTAAGTTTAATCATTTTGATACTCCATGATTGAATTATGATGTGCCACTTTTAAAGGAGTGTACCTTGCGTGTCCAATTTCTTTATAGGGATTATTTGTTTTAGTATTAAAGCATACTATTAAAGTTCTTCTTGAGTAATTTGAATTATTTGCCTCTGATGAATGTAAAAGATTTGCATGAAAAAAAAGAGCATCGCCTGGATCAGCTTCAATATAAATACATTCGTGTCTTTTTTCTAATTCACGTATTCTATCTAAATCTGCTGTTTGCTCGGGAGTATCTGATACTCCATGACCTATTCTTCCAACTTTTTGAGATCCTTTTAAAACTTTGAGACAACCATTTTCTTTATTAGCTTTATCTAACATTATAAAACAAGATCCCATATCTGGATATAGACATGCATTATGATACCAATAACCATAATCTTGATGCCAATCAAAACCACCATCACCTGGTTTTTTCCAAATTACTTTTGAATGATAGTGGTAAACTTCATCTTCAAGAAATTCTTCCATTGGTTTTACAATTCTTTCATTAGTAGAAAATTTCCCAAATAAATCATTTGAAGGTTCATTCCATAATGTAATATTTAATTTACCTGTAGAACTAAAAGTTTCTCTAGCTTGATTTTCTTTCTCAGAATTTCTTTCAATAAATTCAGTTAATTTAGATATCTCATCTTCTGAAAAGAGTTTTCTTTTAAGAATGTATCCATTATCTCTGAAATCTTTGAAATCTGACATATTAATTTCATGTTAAAAATAAATAATAATATTGTCAAATAATTTAAGGTGTTTAAGAATAATCTTATGAAAGTATCATTTCTTGGCGCAGGTAGTGTGGGCTTCACTCAAACCCTTGTTAGAGATATATTAAAAGTTAAAAAACTTCAAAATATAGAAATTTCTCTACACGATATATCTAGAAATAATTTGTTAATGGTAGCAGAATTAATTCAAAAAGATATTAAAGCTAATAATCTTCCAACTAAACTTAGTATTGATCCAATTAGAAAAGAATCAATAAGAAATGCAAAATATATTATTAGCTGTGTAAGAGTTGGTGGTTTAGAAGCATTTGAAACTGATATATCAATCCCATTAAAATATGGTATTGATCAATGTGTTGGTGATACTATTTGTGCTGGTGGCATAATGTACGGTCAACGCAACATCCCAGTCATTTTAGACTTTTGTAAAGATATAAAAAAATATGCAAAAAAAAATGCACTTTTTTTAAATTATGCAAATCCTATGGCTATGAATACTTGGGTAGCTAATGAGATTGGTAAAGTTAATACAGTTGGTTTATGTCATGGTGTTCAAGGTGGTGCAAAATTAATTGAAGACTCATTAAATATTCCATCTGGAAAAATGAAATATTCTTGCAGCGGCATAAATCATATGACTTGGTATTTAGATTTGAATTATAAAGGTAAAAAAATAACAAAAGAACAACTTTCTAAATCGTTAAAGAAACATAAAAAATTTTCAAGAGATGAAAAAGTAAGAATAGATGTTCTAGATAAATTTGGATATTTTTCTACGGAAAGTAATGGCCATTTAAGCGAGTATTTACCATGGTATAGGCGTACTCAAAAAGATGTTAAGAAATGGAGCAGTCTTTCAAATTGGATACATGGCGAGACCGGTGGCTACTTAAGAGTATGTAATGAAAAGAGAAATTGGTTTGTTGAGGATTACCCAAAATATTTAAAAAACTCTGGAATTAAACTTAAAGATTATAAAAGATCAACTGAACATGGAAGTTATATAATTGAAGCAATTGAAACTGGAAAAAAATATAGAGGGCATTTTAATGTTATTAATAAAAAAACAATTTCTAATTTAGATGATGATTGCGTAATTGAGAGTACAGGATACGTAGATTCAAAGGGTATAAAAATGATTAATGGGGTAACCTTACCCCTACAATGCGCTTCTCTATGCAGTACTTCAATAGATGTTCAAAGAATGGCTGTAAGGGCCGCTGTAAAGGGAGATATTGAATTATTAAAACTTGCTGTGCTACAAGACCCTCTTGTCAGCTCTGTATGTTCATCAGAGGAAGTTTGGCAAATGGTAGACGAGATGCTTGTTGCACAAGCGCAATGGCTTCCACAATATAAATCTAAAATTAACAGCATTAAAAAGAATCTAAAAAAAATCAAAAATTATAAATATAATAAATCAATTAAAGGATTGACCAAAAAAACAAGACACAATCAACAGAAAAGGTCAGTTTTAGTTGAAAAAGAGGCATTTAATTTATAAATTACTCAATCTACTCCTAAATAGTACTTCTCAATAATCTAATTTTATTATAGGTTTTTTTAAATTTTAAGTGGAGGACAGATGAAAAAAAATAAATTTAGATCCACATTACTTGCTAGCGTAGCATCAGCTACTTTTGCATTAACTAGTACAAATGCATCTGCTAGACCGGAAGGTGCAATAGCACTTCCATCAGCACCTGCAATTGAAAATATGCAAGAAGTTCAGTTCATTGGAAGAGATGAATTGATGAGCTATCAAGATATTGGAGACTTTGAATTTTTATATGAGCCAGAATACATTAGTGCTCTAGTTCAAGAAGGAAAACTACCACCAATTTGGGAACGTTTACCAAAAAGACCTTTAGTTTTTAATGGAGATGCAATGCCTGATGGTATTGGTCGTTACGGAGGAACTTTTAGACATACAATTGGTGGAAGACCTGAAGGATGGAACTGGACTGCTTCACAACATCAAGGATGGGGTGGAATTAATTATACAGTTCAAGAATGTCTAACAAGAAATGGTCCAATGGTAAGATTAAAAGCTGAAGATTCTTATCCTTTACCAAACTTAGCTACTGATTGGGAATGGGATGGAAACAAACTTACTATGAACCTTATTGATGGAGCAAAGTGGTCAGATGGCGATCCATTTGATGCAGAAGATGTTCGTTTTTGGTGGGAAGATAACGTTCTAGATGAGAATGTTCCAACAAGAATGAATGCAACCACAATGGGAGAAGGGACTTCTTTAGAAGTACTTAGCCCAACTCAGATTAGATGGACATTTCCACAAGAGGAACCTAAATTAGTTCTTCACTCCATGGCATATATAAACGGATGCCCTGGACCATCACATTTACTTAAAGAACATCACCCTAAATATGGTGGTACGTCTTATGATGATTATGTTCAAGCGTTCCCTGCCGGACGTTTACCGTGGGTTAGCATGGGTGCATGGACTGCGGTTGAATATAAACAAGACGAGGTCGTAATACTTCGTCGAAATCCATACTATTGGAAAGTTGATAGTAAAGGACAACAACTTCCGTATATGAACGAGATGGTGTTCCAGTTAAAAACTTGGGGCCAAAGAACAGTTGATACCTTAGCTGGTAACGCTGACTTCTCGAATATGGAGAACGTACCTTTATACTTAGAAGCTGTTAAAGAGTCTAAGAGTGATGATGCACAAGCTCAACTATCTTTTAGTGGAAGAACCATGGGATATCAACTCGCCATGAACCAAGCAATTGGGTTAGGTGTATTGGATGATCAAATGGCAGCTATTCGAGATCTAAATAGAAATTTAGAATTCAGAAAAGCTATTAAACATGCAATTGATGGTAAAGCATTTGCAAAAGCAATGTCTAAAGGACCATTTGTGACAGTTTATGCGGGCGGTCTTGCTAGAGATAGTGCTTTCTTTGATGCAGATGCTACTTCATTTTTTCCTTATAATCCAGCAGGTGCAAATTCTATACTTGATGGATTAGGTCTTATAGATACTGATGGTAACGGAATTCGAAACCTTCCAAATGGAGGGGCAGATCTAGTTATTAATTTAGTTCAAAATAAAGGCAGTGATAATGAAATGTTGATTGGCGATGGAATGGCAACTATGATGGCTGAAGTTGGTATTAAAATTAATATCAAACCAATGGAAGATACTGAGCCAACAAGACAAGCAGGTGAATGGGATTGGTTACTTGTAAGATCTCAACAAGAAATGGCCTTCCCTAACTCTGGTTATTGGTCAGATATGGGTCCTGTAACTACGTCTTCATTTGATCCTCACTTAGGAACTGATGAACATCCTCAACAACTTCAACCATTTGAAAAAGAAATCGTAAGTATTCTTGAAGAGTGGAGAGATGGTGTTGAAGGAGCAGAGGCTCAAGCATTAATGTCTCGCTATCAGAAACTATTTACAGAGAATGTTTATATGCCTGGTATAGTTCAATATCCAACAGCACTTTTGATAAATAAAAGAATTCAAAACTTAGCTGATGGAATGCCTGTTTTGGCTTATCAATGGGCTGAAGATACAGTTATCCGTGAACAATTCTGGGTTTATCAATATGATCAATTAGATGAACTTTTCCCTGGAAGAGTTCCTGGTATTGATTAATAAACTTCTTAGTAAGGGGCTATTTAAGCCCCTTACTTTATTAAAAAAAAATGCTTTCATTTATATTTAGAAGAATTCTTTATTCACTTCCGCTACTGTTCGTAATCAGTATTATAATTTTTTTTATTATTGAATTACCACCTGGTGATTATGCAACATGGTACGTTAGTCAAACTAAAGCTTTAGCAAATATTACACAAGAACAAGCTTTAGAACTGACAATAATGTTGAGAGAAAAATACGGCCTTAATGAACCATTAGTAATAAGATATCTCAATTGGATTAAAAATATTGTTTTTAATTTCGATTTTGGTTTTTCCATGCACTACAACAAACCTGTTAGTGAAATGTTAGGCGATAGATTACCTCGAACTTTAGCAATAGCATTAATTTGTCATTTTTTTGCTACAACTATAGGTGTTTTTATAGGAATTTATGCTGCAAAAAATCAAAATAAGTTAGGTGATAATGTAGCTACAATCTTTGCTTTTTTAGGAATGACCATTCCACGTTTCTTTTTAGCATTACTAATTATGTATTGGTTAGCAATTGTTCTAAATTCGGATAACACTGGGTCAATGTACTCTCCATACTACGCTGTGCAACCAATGTCTTTTGCAAAACTATGGAATGGCATACTTCATATTTGGCCAATATTTGTCATCGCAATTATCGGAGGTCTTGCCTACAATATGAGAGTTATGCGTGGAAATTTATTAGATGTAATGCGTATGCAATATATTGAAACAGCAAGAGCAAAAGGTTTGTCTGAAAATCAAACATTGTACCGTCATGCAGTACCAAATGCTTTGCATCCCCTTGTAATGTTTCAGGGTATTGCTTTACCATATATGCTAATGGGAGAACTAGAAGCTGCGATCGTTTTATCTATTCCAACTGCAGGACCACTTTTAGTAGAATCTATTCAAAGACAAGACACTTATACTACTGCAGCAATTTTATTTTGCTTAACAGTAATATTAATTATTGGAAATATTATTGCTGATATTTTGCTAGCAATTTTAGATCCTCGAGTAAGACAGAATTAAATATTATGGAAACAAATTCAAACTTACAAAATTCATATTTTTCACTAGTAAGAAAAAGATTTTTGAAAAACAGAGTTGGAATATTAGGCTTAATTTTTGTAGGCTTTCTAATTTTCTCTGCTGTTTTTGCAGATTTTTTATCTCCATATGATCCAGCAGCAAGAGATAGTGATAGAGTTTTTTATCCTCCTCAGGGAATACATTTCTTTGATGAGGATAATAATTTTTCGTTAAGACCTTTCGCTTACGGTTTTACTGAAGGATTTGATGCTGACACATATCTTCCAATAATGGAGATTGATTATACTCAAAAAAACTATCTTTATTTTTTTACTAGAGGATGGGAATATAAGTTTCTAGGCTTAAATTTGGATCTACATTTATTTACCACTAAAGATGGGTCTAAAGTATTTTTTATTGGATCAGACGCCTATGGAAGGGATATGTTATCAAGAATTTTTAAGGGAAGTAGGGTAACGCTATTATTCGCTCTCATAGTTGTAAGTATAACAACTTTTATTGGTATTTTAGTTGGAATTAGCTCAGGTTATTTTTCAGGAAAATTTGATATAGCTTCACAAAGAGTTACGGAACTTGCTTTAGCTTTTCCAGATCTACCTTTGTATTTATCCTTGGTAGCAATTCTGCCAAGGCAAATGGATCCATTTCTGATTTTTATCTTTATGGCATTTATTTTATCCTCTTTACGGTGGGCTCAACTATCTAGAGAGGTCCGGGGAAAAACCCTTTCTTTAAGAAGATTAGACTATATTAAAGCAGCTGAAGCTTTAGGCTCCAATGATCTAAGAATTATTTATAGACATCTTCTACCTAATGTAACAAGTCACGTTATAGTAAGTGTTTCTTTATTGATACCTTCTGTAATTTTGACAGAAAGTTTTTTTAGCTTTTTAGGTTTAGGCATTCAATCTCCATTTGTTAGTTGGGGTCTTCAATTAAATTCTGCTCAAGATATGCGAACAATTGGAAGTTATCCATGGGTTTTAAGTCCTGTCTTTGCAATCTTAATTTCAGTTTTAGGATTTAATGCTCTTGGTGATGCTTTACGCGATGCAATTGATCCATATGCAACAACAACAAAAAAATAATGACCAATCTTGTTGAAATTGAAAATCTTCAAGTAAAGTTTAATACAGATAGTGGTGAAGTAAATGCAGTGAATGGCATATCCTTTAATATTAAAAAGGGTGAAACATTAGCACTAGTAGGAGAGAGTGGGTCTGGTAAATCTGTTACTGCTAGAGGAATTATTCGATTACTCGCAGATAATGCAATCATATCCGATCAAACTTCAATAAAGTTTAATGGAATGAGTTCTTTAAATCCAATATATACAATTGAAAACCAAATTAGTGAGGTTTTAAAAATTCATGGAAAATTTTCAGATAAAGAACTCAAAGAAAAATGTCTTGAATTACTAAAACAAGTTCAAATTCCAGAACCAGAGTCTAGATTATCACAATACCCACATCAATTGTCAGGAGGACAAAGGCAAAGAATTATGATTGCTATTGCAATCGCTAACAATCCAGATTTACTTATTGCAGATGAGCCAACTACTGCTCTTGATGTTACTGTTCAAACAGAAATACTTAAATTACTTCAAAGTCTTCAACAAAAATATCAAATGTCCATTTTATTTATTACTCACGATCTGACTATTGTCAGACAAATAAGTGACAGAGTTTGTGTAATGTATAATGGAAAAATAAAAGAAACAGGCATTACAAAAGAAATTTTTGAAAATCCAAAAGATGAGTATACCAAACACCTATTATCTTCCGAGCCAAAAGAAAGAGATCTATATTATGATAAGAATGGAATAAGCATACTTTCTGGAGATAATCTTAATGTTACATTTAATACTAAAGTAAAAGTATCAGGAAGAAATAAAGTTTTATCAATTAATGCGGTAAATAACATTAGCCTTGATATTAAAGAAGGTGAGACTCTTGGAATTGTTGGTGAAAGTGGATCTGGTAAAACTACTTTAGGTCAAACATTATTAAGATTAGTTGATAGAGAATCAAACACAGATGTAGAAGGTGAAATTAAGTTTTTTGATGATCGAATTGACCGTTTATCTCGAAAGCAATTTAAGCCATTTAGAAATCAAATGCAGATAGTTTTTCAAGATCCATATGCATCTTTAAATCCACGATTGTCTGTTAAACAAATTATTGAAGAAGGATTAATTGTAGCACTTAATATTAAAGATAAAAAGGAACGACTGAATAAAATAGAAAACATAATGAATGAAGTTGGTTTAGAACCTAGTTCCATGCTTAGATTTCCTCATGAGTTTTCAGGAGGTCAAAGACAAAGAATAGCTATAGCAAGATCATTTGTCTTAAATCCAAAATTTGTCTTATTGGATGAGCCAACATCTGCTCTTGATTTATCTATTCAAAAACAAATTCTAGAACTATTACTTCAACTCCAAAAAAATCACAAAACTACTTATATTTTTATCAGTCATGATTTAAGAGTTATTAGATCAATAAGCCACAATTTAGATATTATTTATTAATGAGAAAACTAAAAAACGTAACTATCCTAGGCGCAGGCACCGCTGGTTGGATTTCTGCATATATTCTAAGTGATTTTTTTTACACAAATAAACAAGATGTAAAAGTAACAATTGTTGATCCTTCAAGCATCCCTATAATCGGTGTTGGAGAAGGAACAACTGGGATATTTTATGATTTTTTAAAAAGATATAATTTAGATGAACTAGACTTTTTAAGAGAAACAAAAGCTACTCTAAAGTTTGGGATTGTTCATAAAGACTGGAAAGAATTAAATCATCAATATTATGGACCAATTGATGACCCACATTTGTTAGCATCTAAAAAAATTCCTGAAGATTTTGAATATCTAAATGTTTATGCAGTTGCTGCAGGTCGTTCAGTTGCTGATGTGCATTTACACACAAAGCTAATGGAAACAAATAAAGTTCCATTCAATTTTGAAAATAACAGACCAGATTTAAAAAGCCCTTTTTTCTATGCTTATCATTTTGATAATCATCTTGTTGGAAATTATTTAAGAAAAAGATCAAAAAATATAGAGATTCTTGATGAAGTCTATACGCATGCTTCATTAAATGAAAATGGAGAAATTGAAAAACTTCATTTTGAAAGTGGTAAAGAAATTGAAACTGATTTAGTTCTAGATTGTACAGGCTTTAGAAAACTTCTCATTAATAAACTATATAATGTTGGATGGAAATCTTATCAAAAAAATTTACCAGTAAATAGAGCTATGCCTTTCTTTTTAAAATTAGATGAAAAAAATATTAGTAATTATACTTTAGCTTGGGCACAAAAAAATGGTTGGATGTGGCAAATACCAACTCAAGAAAGAATTGGTGCTGGTTATGTTTATTGTGATAATTTTACAAGTCCAGAAGAAGCTAAGATTGAAATAGAGAAAGTCTTAGGTCATGAAATAGAACCAAGAAACGATATTAAATTTACTTCGGGTAGAATAGAAAAATCATGGGTAAAAAATTGTATTGCCATAGGATTAGCTTCTGGCTTTCTTGAGCCATTAGAAGCCACTTCAATTCATAGCACTCTAATACAAATGATTTTGTTTGCAACTGATTACCTCAAAGAAGAAATGGATTTTAATAATGAAAAAATAATGGATGAGTTTAATGATAGAGTGGGACGTCAGTTTGATGATTTTATGATCTTTCTTAATACTCATTATGTGTCCAATAGAGATGATAGTGATTTTTGGAAATATGTTAAAAATGAATGTATTCACGAAGACACTTTGAACCTTATTAATAAATGGAAAAATCAATTACCTAGAATGAGTGATTTTGAATTGTATCTTTCAGGTCTTCCTCATGTTCAGTCACAACTTTATTATCCTGTTTTAGATGGCCTAGGCCTACTTCAAAAAGATGTTGCAAGGGAAGAAATGAATAATTTTAACTTAAAGCCCTTTGCAAGAGATGAATATAAAAGATTTAATGATCAGTATGATGATCAAATGAAAAGATTTATAAAGCACAATGATTATTTAGAATATGCATCACTTTAATAAATTAAAGCTTAATATTCATTTGTTTTACATGTATACGCAATATTTAGGGCTCTTAGCTCAGTTGGTTAGAGCGCCCCGCTCATAACGGGGTGGTCCGGGGTTCAAGTCCCTGAGGGCCCACCATTTAATTTTGTTGAAAAGTTAAAAATAGTAAATATTAAAAAGAAAATTACACCAAATATAATTAAAAAATAATTGATATTAAAGCTTATTAAAGCACCAATGATAGTTGGACCAATAAAGGAACCAATATTTTCACATATGCTATAACTTGCTACTCCAAAAACAATTAAATGGCTTTTTAAATTAGTGTTAATTAAATTGAAATTAATAAGAAATAAACTTGCTATAGATAAATAAAAAATAAAAGTAATGAAAATGATACTAAAATAATTTTCTGTAAAAAAGAAAATAATTAATCCAGCAATGGAAATTAAGCAGAATATATTTAAAATTAAAACTTTACTAATTTTATCTATTAATTTTCCTATTAATGGAAAAATTAATAACACTAACATTCCTGAAGTAAAATTAATTCTTCCAACATCTTTATCTGCAAACCCTTTTTCAATTAAGAATGATGGAAAGAGAGAACTCCAACCTGCATCACTAATTCCTAAAAAAAATACACAAATTAAAATAAATTTAATATTATTAATCACATTATAAGATAATGAAAACTCAACCTTTTCAACTTTTGTTAAGAGTATGCTCGATTTAGAAACAAAAACTGGTAAAAATTGAAATACAATAAGCAGTATAGCGATTACGTAACTTAAATAATTAACTCCATTAAATGCAATAATAAGAGAGCCCAGTATTGCTCCAAATCCCGCACTAGACCAAAACAAAGAAATATAAAAACCTGATTTATTTTTAAATTCTGAACTAATGTATGTTTCAATCGTCAAAAAATTGATATGATTTGTAAATCCCATGACAAATGTAATAATCACAATAGTGAAAATGCTGAATTGAAAAAATAAAAGTAAAAAAAATAATAATTGAATAAAAATAGAACAAACTAAAGTAAAAAATAAACTATACTTTTCTCTAATAATATTATGTAAAAATGAAGAAACAATAACTCCAAGCGCAAAAAAGGACAAAGAAAAGCCAATTAAAGATTCATTATAATTTTTTAATTTAAGATCTATTGCCAGAGTAGAAGATAGAAAACTTGCTGCAAGAGCAAAAGAAAATACGATTATTGAATAATTAATAATATTCCTCATTATTTTCTTGAATAATCATTTTATACAATTATTAAAGTCTTAATTACATGGCATTAATTTCACTTAGACAACTGTTGGATCACGCTGCTGAAAACAACTATGGTGTTCCTGCATTTAATGTAAATAACTTAGAGGCAATTAGAGCCATCATGGAAGGGGCTAAGGAATTAAATAGCCCGGTTATTTTACAAGCTTCTGGTGCAGCAAGAAAATATGCTGGGCCAGTATTTGTTAAAAAACTTGTAGAAGCAGCAATGGAAGAATTTTCTGAAATTCCAACTGTATTGCATCAAGATCATGGCGGATCTCCATCAGACTGTAAAAATTGTATCGAACTTGGATTTACCTCTGTCATGATGGATGGCTCCTTAATGGACGATCAAAAAACACCTTCAGACTTTGATTACAATGTTAGAGTTACCAAAGAAACTACTGATATGGCACATTCTTTAGGTGTTTCCGTTGAAGGAGAAATTGGATGCTTAGGTTCTTTGGAAACTGGAACTGGGGAAAAAGAAGATGGTGTTGGAGCAGAAGGTAAACTTGATCATGAGCAATTGTTAACAGATCCAAATGAGGCTTCAGATTTTGTTAAAGCAACAAATGTTGATGCTCTCGCAATTGCTATAGGAACAAGTCATGGTGCATATAAATTTTCTAGACCACCTACAGGTGATATTTTAGCAATCGATAGAATTAAAGAAATACATTCAAGACTTCCAAATACCCATTTAGTTATGCATGGATCATCTTCTGTACCACAAGATTTAATAAAAACTATTAATGAATACGGTGGAAAAATAAAAGAAACATATGGTGTACCTGTTTCTGAGATTCAAGAAGGTATTAAACATGGTGTTAGAAAAGTAAATGTTGATACAGATTTACGATTAGCAGCCACAGCTGCAGTAAGAAAATATTTTCATGAGAATCCTTCTCAGTTTGATCCTCGAAAATATTTATTACTTTCAAAAGACGCTATGAAAGAAGTTGTAAAAAGTAGATTACAAGAATTTGGAACAGCAGGGAATGCCTCTTCTATTAATACCATATCCCTGGGAGAAATGGCTACAAGATATAAATCTGGTGAATTTAGAGCAGTCATTAACTAATTTTTATTGAAAAAAAATAAATTATATTTCAAATAATAAATATGAAAAAAGTTTCAAAGCTTGATGAATATTTGTTTGATCTAAATGGATATTTAATAATTAAAAATGCATTAAGTAAAAAAGAACTAAAAGATCTTAATAAAATTTTAGATAAATTAAAAAATTTAAAAAATAATGAATGGTCTGGATATGTTCATGGTCATAATTATGGTGGAAAAGAAGGTTTAAATCTTCAACAAATTTATGAAGCTGGAAAACCTTTTGAAAAATTAATTGATCATCCTTCATGGATATATCATATGCTTCATTTTGTTGGAGGTAAAAATACTTTTGATCAACATCACGGCCCTTTATTTATTGATGAAAATTTTGCTAATATAAGAGGGCCGGGTGAAGCTATAGGAATTCACTCTGGTCATCATGAAGGACTTCAAAGAAATCATTTTAGATTTCAAGAAGGTAAGTTTCATTGCGGACAAGTAAATATTTTATTAGCACTAAAAGATATTGGTCCAGGTGATGGTGGTACAGTTATTATACCTTCTTCTCATAAATCAAATATACGTCATCCAGAATTTGAAAAAAATTCTATGAAAAAAGGAAAAGTTACATCTGCAGAGAAAATGACAGCTTCAAAAGAAATTTATTTAAAAGCTGGTGACGGGCTATTATTTGTTGATTCACTTTGTCATGGTTCTGCAAAAAGAACAAATAAAGGAGAAAGAAGAATTGTTGTTTACAGATATGGGCCATCTTGGGGTTTTTTTAGACACCCTTATCGACCTTCAAAAAAACTACTTTCAAATCTCACTGAATTTCAAAAAAAAATAGTAATGCCTCACGAGCAAGTTCTTTCACCAAATAACAAAGAGAACAAGATTATTTAACAGTAAATACCTTCTTTTTATCTTGATTTTTCGATCAATATAACTTTTAAAAGATATATTAAAGGGAGGAATAGATGAAATTAATTAAATCCTTAATTTTGTCTCTTGCAGTTTTAGTTGGGTTTTCATCAACTTCAAATGCTAGAGATATTACACTTTCAATGTGGACGCATAACCAGCTCTATGTTGATTATTTCAATACTTATCTTGAAGAAGTGCAAGCTGCATTTCCAGATGATAATATTACTTTTGATTTTCAAGTTACGCCTGATATGGCTACAAACAGTTTAACGGCGATTGCTTCAGGTTCTGAACATACTGATCTTTTAGGAATTGAGATAAGCGGTTTTGGTCTATTTATGGTTGATGATATTATTTCAGACAACTTTGTACCACTAACAGATATGTACGGTGACATGTCTCAATGGAATCCAGGAAAAGTAGCTGCTTGGACTCACACTAATGGTGAGATATATGGAATTGAAAGTGAAGGCTGTTATATGGTCTATTACTACAACCCAAGCATTCTTGAAAGTTATGGTAAATCAGTACCAAAAACTTGGGATGAGTTTATGGAAACTGGAAAAATTTTAGCAAAAGATGGAATTTCAATGATGCTATCTGAGTTAAGATTTATTGGAATGTACCAACAAGCTGGCGGTAAATTCTTCAATGAAGATGGTGAATTTGAAATGGATGAAGATCTTTTCATGGAGGTTTTAAAATTCCAAGAAGAAGCTTTTGCATCTGGAGTAATTAATTATACTACTGACTATTGGGGTCAAACACCTGGTGTTCTTTACAATTCAAAGCAAACTGTAGGAACTATGGCGCCTGACTGGTATAACAACTGTTGTTTACAACCTACAGTTAAAGATACACAATCTGGTGAGTGGAGAGTTGCTCCTCTTCCTACTTGGGGAGATGAAGGATATAAAACTTTTCACTGGGGTGGAACTGGTTTTGCCATTCATAAATCTTCAGAAGCTGTAGACGTTGCTAAAAAGTTACTTGAACTCGCTTACTTCTCATATGAAGGTCAAATTGCAAAATATGATTTCTTTGGAGGAATGCCTACTTTATTGGCTGCTCTTGAAGATCCAAGAATTGCAGATAAAAAATTTGATTTTTATGGAGGTCAAAAATTTGCAGAGCCATTTATTTCTGTAGCAGGATCAAGTGCTGATGACTATCAGCATGTTGGTCGAGCTATTATTGATAGTGTTTCTCGTGATTTAACAACATTACTAGCTAATGGAGAAATCACGGCTGAAGAAGCTCATGAAAGGTTCATTTCACAAGTTCAGGATGAACTAGACTTTTTATAGACGATAATTTTTTAAAGCAGGGTTTTTACCCTGCTTTTTAAAAATAAAATCAAAATAATAATATGTCAGTTGTGAGTAATAATCGAAGATTAAGACCCGAAAAGGTTGCGCCCTATTTTTTTATATCGCCATTTTATATTATTTTTACAATTTTTTTTCTTTTACCTACCATAGCTTCTTTTATTTTAGCTTTTTACAAATGGAAAGGTGTCAAAGCTCCTAAACCTAGAGGGTGGGGAAATTTTGAATATTTATTTTTTAAAGACCAAAACTTTTGGGAAACTTTCCAAAATACAGTTTTTTATTCTGCTGGTAGTGTGTTTATTACTATTCCCCTTGCTCTTTTATTAGCTCTTGCTCTTAATAGTCATAGTTTAAAACTAAAACCTTTTTGGCGTTTAGTATTTTTCTCACCGATTGTTACTTCAGTTGTTGCAGCTGCATTAACTTTCAAGATGATATTAAATAGTGAATTTGGATTACTTAATTATGTAATTGGTTTTATTGGAATTGAACCAGTCAATTGGGTTGAGTCATCAGCAACCTCAAAGTGGTCTGTCATGATGTTAGTAATATGGAGATGGACTGGTTTAACCTGTATTTATTTTTTAGCTGGTTTGCAATTTATAGATAGAACTTTGTATGAAGCTGCAAAAATAGATGGTGCAACGGCTTGGCATCAATTTTGGTATGTTACTCTTCCACAATTAGCACCAGTAACACTATTTGTCTGTATAATTGTTTCTATTGGCTCATTCCAAATATTTGAGGATGTATTTGTTATGTATAGTGGAAATGATGTTCCAACTCATGCTAAATCAATGGTTGTTTACATGATGGAAAGAGGTTTCAATCAACTTAAATTAGGATTTGGTTCTTCTATTGGTGTATTTATGTTCATCTGTATTTTAGCTATATCATTATTTCAATTTAGATCATTTGCATCAAATTTAGATCAGGATGCTAAAAAAAGTTTTATTGAGAGAATTTTATCTCCTATTATAGATTTTATTGCTAATATTTTTCCAATAGAGTCTTCTAGTTCTAGTAAAAAATCTTTATCTCCAAAAATTGGTAAATATTCATTAAATTTCATAATAACAATTATAGGTTTAATAACACTTATACCTTATGCTTTTATGCTTACGTCTTCAGTAAAATCAACAGCAGAAATAATGGCATGGCCTCCAATAATGTGGTCTAAAAGTCCTAATTGGGAAAATGTAACAAAATTGTTTACTGAGTTTCCAGCAAGTTTATGGATATTCAACTCCTTCTTTGTTGCTATTGCTGTTACTATTCTAACAATTTTTTTATGTACTTTAGCCGGGTATGCATTTGCAAAATATAACTTTAAAGGAAAAAACAGGCTTTTCATATTTATGGTAGCAACTGCAATGATACCTTTTCCAATTATAATGATACCTCTTTATGTTTTAGTGGGTAGAATGGGAATGAATGATACTTTATCGGGACTAATCATTCCTTTTGTTGCTCCTGCTATAGGAATTTTTATGATGAGACAATTCATAACGTCTGTTCCTGATGAATTAATTCAAGCAGCAAGATCAGATGGTGCTGGTGAGTTTAGAATTTTTTGGCAAATAGTTGTCCCACTTGTTTGGCCTGGTATTGCCACTCTAGCAATAATTACATTTGTTAATTCTTGGAACAGTTTCTTATGGCCTCTTATAATTTTAAGAGATGATCTTAATTATACCATTCCTCTTGGTATGACGGAAGTATTTGCGCTAAGTGTTGGTC
>LULJ01000712.1_pt1 | contig 16239 bp, 13 predicted proteins | sample 728171 | NCBI WGS metagenome assembly LULJ01 (sample SAMN03860292, study PRJNA289734) | marine metagenome | biome: seawater column; feature: ocean; material: water; isolation source: Red Sea water column Station 169 - depth 25m | place: Saudi Arabia: Red Sea | collected 2011-10-15 | depth 25 m
AAAGTACCATCGGCGCAGAAAGGCTTGACTTCCGAGTTCGGAATGGGATCGGGTATAACACTTTCGCAATAATCACCAGGCATGCTCTTATACAAAATATTTATTAAAAGTAAATAATAAATAAAATTAAAATTTATTGCTTTTGACCATATTTATATTCATGATACGTTTTTAATACAGCATCTTTTATTGATGTTTTGGCTTTCCAGCCATATTTTTTTGCCAAACCCACATCTAATACTTTTCTAGGTGTCCCATTTGGTTTTGATTTATCATAAACAATCTTAATTTTTCTCTTGGGCAATAATATTTTTAAAAATAGACGTACATACTCTTTTATTTTAAAATCTTTACCAGTTCCAATATTTATTAGACTATGTCTGGTTTTTTTATTCATAAAAAAAATACACGCATCTGCAATATCTTCTGAGTAAATTATCTCCCTTCTTGGTGACCCATCACCCCAAATTTTGATAATATTAGTTTTACTTTTTTCAATTTGGTAAATCTTTCTCAACAATGCAGGGATAAAATGACTATTTAATTTATGATAATTATCATTTGGTCCAAAAGTATTTGTTGGCATTAAACTTTTATAGTTTGTTTTATATTGAAAATTATAACTTTGGCACATTTTAATTCCTGCAATTTTTGCAATTGCATAAGCATCATTAGTTTCTTCAAGTTTTCCTGATAAAAAATAATCTTCTTTAATTGGTTGCTTACAAAGTTTTGGATAAATACAACTAGAACCTAAAAAAATAAGGTTTTTTATATTTGCTTTATAAGCTCCATGAATAATATTTGATTGTATCATTAAATTTTCATAAATATAGTCGGCTTTAAATTTTTTATTTGAATAAATACCACCAACTTTAGCAGCTGCTAAAAAAATACATCTGGGTTTTTTTTTTTTTAAAAAAGATATTACTTTTTCTTGAGAAATTAAGTTTAAATTTTTTTTTTCAACAGTTATGATATTGCTATATCCTTTGTCTTTAAGTTTTCTAATTATCGCACTTCCTACCAAACCTTTGTGTCCTGCAACAAAAATCTTATCAGTTTTTTTTATCATTTTTCAATGAATTTAATTCCTCAAATACCATTTCTTTAATTATGGATTTAACATTATATTTTGGTTTCCACTTCAGCTCTTTTCTGGCTTTTCTTGAGTTACCTAGTAATGTATCGACTTCTAAAGGTCTAAAATAATTTTTATCTATACTGATTATTTTATTTTTTGTGCCTTTAATATAACATCTCGATGAAAGTCCTTGGCCTTTCCACAAATAATTAATATTAAGTTCTTTTAAAACTAAATTTACAAATTCTTTCACAGTAAGTTGAACACCTGTTGCTATCACAAAATCATCGGGTTTCGTTTTTTGAAGTATTTTCCACATTGCAATAGCATAATCTTTTGCATGACCCCAATCTCTTTTTGCCTCTAAGTTGCCTAAATATAAAGTTTTTTGTAATCCTTTTTTTATTCTGCACAAACCGTTGACAATTTTTTTTGTAACAAATGTACCGCCTCTTCTAGGACTTTCATGATTAAATAAAATTCCATTACAAGCAAATATCTTATAAGCTTCTCTGTAATTTACAGTTATCCAGTGAGCGTAAACTTTTGCAACACCATAAGGACTCCTTGGATAAAATGGTGTTTTTTCATTTTGTGGTGACTCAATTACCCTTCCATACATTTCGGAAGTTCCTGCTTGATAAAATTTTGTTTTTTTTTGTAATTTATGAAATCTGATAGCTTCTAATATTCTTAATGAGCCTAAGGCATCACAATTAGCTGTATATTCAGGAACTTCAAATGAAACAGCCACATGTGATTGTGCAGCTAAATTATAAATCTCATCTGGTAAAACTTTTTTAATCAAGGATGAAACTGAGATAGAGTCCGTCACATCTCCATAATGTAACATAAAGTTTCTTTTGTTTACATGTGGATCTTGATATAAGTGGTCGATTCTTGATGTATTAAACGTTGATGATCTTCTAATCACCCCGTGCACATTATATTTTTTTTTAAGTAATAATTCACTTAAATAGGATCCATCCTGACCTGTAATTCCAAATATTAAAGCTGTTTTTTTTTTAGTCATAATTAAATAATTTTGATGACTAATATATAGTAAGGTATATGTCAAAATTTAAAATCATCTTTAAAAAATCTATTCATATATACGTATTCAAAGGTTTTTCTAAATGGCATTTTTGCCTTATGAATCCTAAAAAAATTATTTTGATTTAATAATTGGTTAATGTGGGAAAAATTATAATTTTTTGTAATCATATCATCATAATGATGTTCGAATAAAATAAGTTTAACTTTTTTAAAATTTCTTGTTGTTCCTCGTAAAATTTCAAATTCAAAACCCTCTGTATCTATCTTTATAATATCAATTAAATCTATTTTGTTTGCCTCTATATAATTATCAAGGGTATTAATATCAATTTGTATTTCATTATATAGTTTATTTTTTTTGTTAAACAAATTTACCCATGCGAATTTCTTCTTAAAGTATTTAGAATTTTCATTTATCTGACTTAATGTAGATGATGAACTTTCATCAAATTGTTTTAATTTTTTTCTTTCAATTGATGAACCTAAAGCTATATTTTCTAATTGAATAATTGATTTTGAAAATTTTTTTTTTAATCCTAATTCTTTGTTCTTTAAACTATCAAAATTAATAGGACTCGCTTCAAAAGATATAATTTTATTTATCTTAAAATTACTTAAAAAAAAAGGTATCGATTCACCTTTGTGGGCCCCAATATCTAATACCAGGTTTAAATCATTAAAAATAATTTTTTTAAGAAATGTCAATAATTTTCGTTTATGAAAAAAATCAAAAATACTTAAAACTAAAATTGTAATATTTTTCATAATTAATTATTAAAAATAAAAAAACCATATTTCATTTTTAACCTATTTTCTGAGCAGTCGTTGTTTTGTTTACAATTATAATAATTTGAAATTAATTTTTTTAAATTTTTATACTCATTGAAGTACGCAATTTCGACTTTGTAAAAAGGTTGTTTAAAGGGATTATAATCATACAAGATATTTTCTTTATAAATTCTATTAATATTCCTCCCTGAAAATATAATGAAAGTTAAAATTACAAATATTGTTATCAATGATAAAAAAATTATACCTAATAAAAAATCTGAAACTTTATTAAAAAAATATTTATCAATCCAATTTTCTACCCAATTAAAATATTTAATATAAATTTCCGGGTTATCCACCCTAAATCCAGGAGCAGCTCCAGCTTTTGACCATTGTTGGTACCACTGGTTCATTAGTTCAACTTCTTTGATGGGTATTGACCAGCTTAAATTATCAAAACATGTGATCTCAATTGGGTAAAGTAAGCAACCAGTATTAAAAAAGTAAGAACTTAATATTAGTAAAAAAATTAAAAAATAAAAATATAGATATCCACTTAATAAATTTTTAATTACTAAATAATGTGATTTAAATGATTTATAATAACTATAATAAAGAGGTAAAAGTAATAATAAATACAGAATGTAAAAAGCCTTTAGTGAAATTATAAAAATAACTAATGTGAATATCTTAAGGTTAAGGATATTATCAAAATCTTTTTTATGTAAGGCATAAATAATTTCAATTATCAATAGCATTACCAATATTTGTGCTGACCTGTCTGTGCCATGTTCACCTATTCTATAAAAAAAAATATTTATGAACATCAAAGATAATAAAGAAAAAAGAATTATTACATAAGGTTGATTTAATTCTTTTTTAAATGATAAAATTTTACTTGAGAAAGTAATACCTATTTTTTTCAATAAAATTATGTTTGCAAATAAAAGGACGAGTACAGCCGTAAAGTTAAAAGAAAAATATTTTATTAATGGAAGAAAAAATAGAGAATTAATATAAAAAATAGAGGATGGAGTTCTAAACCCATGATTAAATTGTCCTATTCCGATGTTTAAGTCAAATTGCGTTAAGTTATAAGTATAGACAAAATGATAATAAGGAAAATCATCGTGATTTTTAAAAATTAATAGGGATGTTAGTACAATACTAAAGATAACTACAAAAGATATAAACTCTTTTTTAAGAAGATGCCTCGAAAATTGTTTGATAAAAAATATAAATCCTATTAGTCCAATAATTAAGAAAATTAAATTAAAAATATAATCATGAGGTAAAAAAAAATTCGTAAAGTAAGATATAAAGATACTAAATACTAAGCCAAAAATACCTAGATAGCCAAAGTTCAAAATTTGTGATTCTCTATAAAAAATTTTTAAAAATATTGATCCATAACCGATTATAGAAATTGATATAAAAAAAAAGGTTATGATTAGTATTAGCAGATTTATCATTTAATTATTTAATTATTTACAGATAAATATTTTAAAGTTATATCCTTAATTGTGATGATCTTAATATGATATAAAAAATATAACAAATCAAAAAATGTTATCAAATATAATTTACAAAAATAATAATAAAGCTGAGAATTTATGTTGTGTATTTTTGTCTTTATTACCAATTATTTTTTTTTTCGGTAATGGTGCTGGTAATACACTTGTAATTACTATTGATATTCTGTTCTTGTATATTCTTATAAAAAATAAACAATTAAATTTTTTAAATAATTATCTTTTTTACCTGCTGCTAATTTTCTGGTTTATTTTGTTAGGAAATCTGATCTTCAGCACTAATTTTGAGAATTCCTTGGGTAGGAGTATAGGTTTTATAAGATTTATCTTTTTAGTTTTTGCAATCAAATTTTTTTTTAAATTTGAAAAAGATAATTATAAAGATTTAATCTTAAAGTTTTGAAATTTGATCTTTTTAACGTTTCATTTGATATATAAAAAAATATTATTTAATCATTTTATCTTTTATACTATATTCGAAATCTTCTGATTCTAAATTTGGTAAAAAGATTTTTAAAAATTATAATTTAAATTATCTTTTTTTTTTTATTTTATTCTTCATTTTAATAAGTTTTTTAATTGGCGAAAGATCTAATCTTATTAGAGTTCTTATAATGTCCGTACTATTTTTTTTTATTATTTCAAAAAGCTGGGTAAACATTTTAAAATTTTTAATAACATCCATTTTAGTCTTAACAATATTTTTTATGTCTTCAAAAAATTATCATTGGAGATATTGGGATGCTTTTTTAAAACCGTTCATATCAAATCCATTAGAATTTGTTGATAAATCGTATTATGGGTCTCATTATAAAACAGCCATTCAAGTTTTCAATAATCATAAATTATATGGTGTCGGTTTAAAAAATTATAGGTTAGAGGTGCAAAAAGACGAGTATCTTGATTTATCATCAATCCATCCTCATCAGATACATTTTGAGGTGCTGGCTGAATTAGGTTCTATAGGATATTTATATTTTGTTTTTTTTATGTTTGTGAGTATTTTAAAGTCAATTAATTCTTATCGAAATAAAAAAGACTATTTTGTATTATCTAGTATGTTGTATGTTATTACAATTCTATTACCCATCTTACCAAGTGGAAGCTTTTTTACAAGTTTTGGCGCTACAGTATTTTGGGTGAATTATGCTCTTATGACCTCAAACATTCCAAATGATCCTAAATAAATATGAATGATTTAACTTTAGTAATACCAGCAAAAAATGAAGCTGAGTCTCTTCCAAAAGTTTTAAATGAATTACAAAAATTTAATTACAATATTTCTGTTGTTTTACACAAAACCGACCATCAAACAATTAAATCAATAGAAAATTATGATGTAAAGTTAGTTTTTCAAGAAAATTTTGGTTATGGTGACGCCTTAATACTTGGTATGAATACTTGTGAAAGTAAGTATTTCTGTATTTTTAATGCAGATGGATCTTTCAATCCTAATGAACTTGAAATGATGGTAAAAAAGATTGAGTCTGAAAAGTTAGACTTTGTTTTTGCGTCTAGATATCAGAAAAATTCTGGGAGTGATGATGATACATTTATAACTTTAGTCGGTAATTATTTTTTTACTTTAATTGGTAAAGTTTTTTTTAATTTGAATATATCAGATATTTTATACACATATGTTCTAGGGAAAACTGAGTCAGTTAAAAATTTGAATTTGAATAGAAAAGATTTTACTTTATGTGTAGAACTTCCAATCAAAGCATCTAGAAAAGGTATGAAAATTGGCTCAATTAACTCATTCGAAAGAGCAAGAATCGCAGGAAAAAAAAAGGTAAATGCTTTGAAAGATGGATCTCTAATACTTTTTTATTTGATAAAAATTTTTTTTAAAAGGAACTAAAAAGTTATTTTAATATACTAATCATCAAGAAAAAAATATTAAACAAAATTAAAATATTTAAATTTTTTTGTGAGAAAAGTTTACTACTTAGTTTAGTATTTAAAACTAATATTAAGATAACTATATAAATAATTGGTTCAAAATAATTATGGTATATCGTGAGTTGAAAATTGGAAAATAATAATATTAAAAAAATTAGATAATTATTTATATTATTTTGTAATAGGAAAACAAAAAAATAACTTATAGGTATTGTTAAAAGTATTTGTAAATCTGGTACATTTAATATTTCATTAAAAATTCTATAAAAAATACCACCCCCACCTAAATTATCGTATACATTTTCATAATTAGAAAAAAAATAAGTAATTATAAGAAATAAACAAATAAAAACAAAAATTTTGCTTTTTATGATATTTTTAGAAATTTTTAATTCTTCGAAAAGAATAAAAAAAAAGGGTATCAGATGAAAAAATATTATACTTGAGGAATAAAAAAATTTATTTGATAAATTTAAAAAAGAAAAAGTTTTTTCTGACAATCCCCACTCACCTGTTGACCTTAAAAAATTTATATCTAAATAAAAGATGTAGTAAAAAGCTGGAAAGGCTAATAAAAGATTAAGGAAAATTATAACTGGTATTTTAGAGAAAAAATTTTTTTTTAAAAAAAAATTAGTAAAGTTAAAAAAAAAATAAAGAGAAAAAATAGAAAAAATTGGCATAAAGTATGAGGATATGGATAAATAAAAAATATTATAAAATATATTTAAAAAATTATATTTCTGATATCTGTGTAACAAGAAATAATAAGTTGAAATTATAAAAAATAATAATCCATAAATGTAACTATCTGGCCAAATAGAATAAGACCTTATAGTTGGAGATATAAATATTAAAGATGAAATAAAAGCTAGTTTAGAACTATCAATTTTATTAAATCTAATTTTTAAACACTTGTAAAAAAAAAAATAAATTAATATTGGTAAAGATAAGTGGATAGCTCTAAAAAATTCAATATTCTCAAACAAGTTTAGAATAATTGATGAAAAAACTAAAAAAATTGGAGAATGTCTATTCTCTAAATCGTCATAATTGAAGAAATGATAGAATAAATTCTCTTTTAAGTCGAAGGTTCTTTCAAGTTGAGAATAAAAATCGTTTTTCGCGCCTCCAAGTGAGTCTTCGTTTAATATAAAGCCTACAATTATTGTAAAGAACAGAATTAATGGAATTCTAAATTTGCTAAAATTAGCGGTTCTAAAGTTCATTTTAAAATTTTTGAAATCATTTTTGTTACAAAAAAATCCAAAGAAAATGAATATTGTCTTTTATATTTTTTTCTAAAATAAAAAAAAAAATTAAATGCCTCAGATCTTTTAATCCACCAATTTTTTCCAAATTTATAATAATTTGACATAATTCCATCTTCAACTTGTCTGTAATAAGTTAATTTTTTACGAAGTATATTATAATTATTACCAAAAATAGAAAATAAGCAACATAATCTGAAATCTATTTCCAAATTTTCAAATTTATTTTTTTTGAAAACTTGTATACATTTTCTAAGATATTTTTTTCGAATACTAATTGTACTTGTGGGAAATGTGGTTGGCCATATTGATGATTTTTTTTTTCTTTTTTCATCATATTTAAAATTAATAGATTTACTTATGTTTTTAAAAATAATTGGTAAGTCTAACACTGCGTTGTAATTTGGGTTATCATTAAAAAAATTTACTATTTGAGAAATTTTGTTTTTACTAAATAAATCATCTCCATCAAGTAAACAAATTATACTACCCTTGCAATTTTTTAGACCAATTTCAATCGATTTAATTTGATTTAAAGCTCCAGTCTTTTTTTGTTTATTGAAAAGTAATTTTACATTTTTAAATTTTGAAATAATTTTACATGAATTATCGCTTGAAAAATTATCAATAACTATTATTTCAAATTTTTTATACTTTTGATTTATAGCAGATTTAATTGTTTGATAGATATATTTTTCTTTATTAAAATTAGTTATTATAATACTGACAAAAGGATTTTTTTTTTCCATTAATTTTTAAATATTTGGTTTAAGAAAACCACTAAAAACAAAATTGAAAAACCTGAGTATTGTAAAATATGTCTATCAATCCCGTAAGCTACATGCCATTCAAAATCTATTTGAATTATATAAAATATTAAGAATGAAGATAAGTTGAATAAAATGAATAAAACAACATTTATCAATGATATGTTTATTTTTTGAATAAGAATTAAAGCCAAACTTATATATCCAATTAATATTACTGGATTCTTAAATAAAGAAAAAAAGTAGTATTTAAGTATTATGTAAAATTTATAAAAGAATAAGTTTATATCAAATAACTTTAATAAATCATATTCACCAGAAAATTGAAAAGATGCATTGAGATTAATTTGATATAATTGAGAAATGCCCAGTTTCAAAATTAAAGTAATTAAAAATGAAAAAAAAATTAAAAGAAAATATTTATAATCTTTTTTATATAATTTGTAAATTAACAATATTGAGTAGCATAATATTACATAAACTATACATTCATACTTTATCCATAAAATAATATTATTGATTAATATAAAAAGTATTAAGTTAAATAAAGTTTGCTCCCTTTTTTCGAAGATTAGATATAAATATCTTGATAAAAAAACCATCAAAGAAAAAACCAATATATCTTGGTTTCCGGTAAAATGATTAAAATTAAAAGTTATTAAAGATAAAGTTATAAATAATATTAATTTTAAATTTTTGTTGTTAAGTAGATCTACAATTGAAAATATTGATAAAAGATAAAGAAATAAATAGAAAAGTCTGCCAAAATATTCAAAGTTTAATGGATTTATAGACCAAAATAATGCCCACAAATATACACCAAAATGTGGATATTCATATTTAGGTAAATTTGATAAGTTTTCGAATCCCATATTTTGGAAAAAATTGAGAGCTTTTTTGTACCAATGAAATTTACCATCCCAACCTAAATCTGGGTTAGCAACAATATATGTGCTTAAAACATAAAATATTATTATTAATATTAATAAGCTATAAATAGATTGAAAAATAATCTTATAACTAAAATTGAAAATATTAACTAAGATAAAATATGTTAAGATAATTATTATAGTAAATTGAATATCAAAATTTAATAATGAGATTAACAATATCAAATTTAAAATAATAAATAAATTCAATATATAACAGTCAAAATAACTATTTTTTTTTTCAAACCTCTTTTTGATTAATTTTGTGAAAAGATGATTCTGAAAAAAAATTATTAGTGCTAATGGAAATAATATAATATTTATAATTTCAATCATTTTTTCTTAAAAAATAGCAATTCTGTTTTTTTTCAATTATTTGGTAATCGTTCAATTTAATTTGATTATTTATAATCAAATTTACATTCTTTATTATACCTTTTTTAAAAGGTTTAATCTCAATCATATAACTCCTTAATTTTCCTCCTTCAGAGTCGTTCAATAATAAATTAATAAATTTATTGTTTAGACCTTTCTTAAATAAAATTTGTTTGGAAATCAGATTTTCTCTTTTTTTATTTTGAACTTTATATAGATTTACCTCAAAAGTTTTATCTATTTCTAACTTATCTTCGAAGTAAATATTAATCCCTTTTATTTCACTGAGCAAAGGAGGCACTTTTTGAACTATAAATTTTGAATTTTTTAATTTTGTTTTAATAATTTGAGTTTCGTCATAATTTAGTAATATTAACTCATTCTTGTTTTGCTCTTTTTTAAAATCAAAATAGATCCAATCGGAAATAGGAGAAATTGTATTATTGAGTAAAATTGGGTTTGATTCAAAACTGTAGTTTTTATTTATATAACCTACGAAACCCTGGGAGTCATTTTCACAAAATTTTGAATTCCTAATTATTCTATCATCTTTGCTATATTTAATTATGCTAAATACATTTTTAAAAAAATCAAAGCTCACTAAAATAGTGATAAACAAAATTAATATAATTAAAACTATTCCTTTTTGTTTTTTATAATTGATATTAAAATTTTTAATTTTCATTTTTAATAAATAAATAATCATTTGTAAGATTAGATTTAAAATTTTTAAACAAATAAAAATTTTTTTTTTTTAACATTTTGTTGATTTTCTCAATATCATTAAAATCACTAATTTCTATTAATAAACTATTTACAAATTTAAAAAACTTAGTTTTTACTAATTCTTTTAATACAATTTTTTCTAGACCCTCCACATCAATTTTAATTAAATAATTACAGGTTTTATTTTTAATAATCTTATTCAAACCTTTGCTATTAATAAATCTGCATTTTAAAATTTTAGAAAAATTTTTATTTTTTTTTTTAATTAAAGATGACATTCCTGTGTGTTCAGGCCTAAAATAAATATTTTGTAATCCATTTTTTTTACTAATACCAAGTTTTAAGATTTTTCCTTTAACATCATTTAATTCAAAATTTTTATAAATTTCATTGCATAATTTTTTAACAGGCTCAAAAGAATAAATATATTTACAATTTTTATTCCTTGAGGCAATGCATGAATATAGTCCAATATTTGAACCAATATCTAAGAATATAAAATTTTTTTTATAAAACTTGAGATAATTAGCATAGTTATTTCCATAGGCTCCACCCATGCAGTATCGATAGGTATTATCTTTTTTATCCAGATTTGATAACTTAACTCCGTAAATAGAATATTTAAAATTACCAAATGATAATTTTATAATTAAATTATATATTCCAACTTTTTTATATATAAACAATTTCGATAATAAAAAAGAAATTACATAAATTATATAATTGTAATATTTAATCATGTAATAATATTAATTATATTAATTTAATTTATGATCAAAGTATTTTATTGGGCTCCATTTATTTCTAAAATAGCAACACCTATCGCTGTAATCAACTCGGCGATTTCACTCAAAAAATATTCAAAGGGAACTATCGAACCGACAATCATAAGTTTATTTAACGAATGGTCTGATTATCAAAAAAATTATCAAAGTTATAAATTAGTTTTTTTAAATCTTTTTAAATTCAAATTTTCTTTTAATTTTCCAGATAAAGGTTTTTTTTTAAGTAGAATTTCTTTTTTTTGTATTTTTTTAATAAGTTTCATCCCTTTGCTGAAAATGCTAAAAAAAAATAAACCTGAATACTTCATAATTCATTTAAATACTGCTTTGCCACTTATTCTTTTATATTTGTTTAACTTTGAAACTAAATTTATTTTACGAATTTCAGGTAAACCAAGATTAAACATTTTAAGAAAATTTTTATGGAAAATTATTTCAAATAAAATATACAAAGTGACTACACCAACATCTTCATTGGCCAATGAATTAATAAATAGTAGAATTTTTTCAGAAAAAAAAATAAGAGTTTTATTTGACCCAATAATAAATATAGAAAAATTTAGGTTTTCAAAAAGAAATATTAAAGAAAATTTAAATAATAAAAATAAAATTATAGCAATCGGTCGACTAACAAAACAGAAAAACTTTTCGTTTTTAATTGATTGTTTTTCTAGTCTAGAAAAAAGATATAAATCTCTCACCTTACATATTCTTGGAGATGGTGATCAAAAGAAAAGCTTAAAAAAGCTAATTAACTCAAAAAATTTGAAAGATAAAGTTTTATTACTTGGACATAAAAATAATGTTAATGAATATCTTCAAAATTCATTTTGTTTTGTATTGTCTTCTTTGTGGGAAGACCCGGGGTTTGTTTTAATTGAAGCTGCTATGAATAACACGATTATTCTCTCTTCAAATTGCGAGACTGGACCAAAAGAATTATTAAAAGATAAAATTAATAGTTTTGTATTTCAAAGCAACAATTAAAAAAGTTTTATTAATAGTTTTGAAAATTTAATTAGATCAAATGAAATTGAAAAATTTAATATAAAAAAAAAAATGAAAAAAGATATTAAAAAATTTACATTGATTGAGCATTTTCGCTCTCTAAGAAAAATAATTTTATAATGAGTTAATTAATTTTTTAAATTTTAATTGACCTTGAAAATAATTCAATTCTGTAATTTTTCTTTTTGCCTCTTCCGCTTTTTTATTAAACAATTTTTTATTATCAAAAAAAGATTTTATTTTTTTAGCTATACTTTCTGGACTAGAATTATTAATTATTGTTCCTCCTTTTCCGTTAAGAAGAAGTTCAGACAGACCAGACTTAAAATAAGTTGATATAATTGGAAGATTTACTGTAATAGCCTCCACTAGAACATTTGAAAAACCTTCGTAGTGTGAAGTACAAATATATAAATTTGCTTTTTTGAGATATGGCAACGCATTTGTTATACCTGAAATTATTTGAACATTTTTGTTAAGTTTGTGTTTTTTAATATAATGCTCTAGTCCTTTCTTTTTACTTCCATCGCCAATTAATATTAGGTTAATGTTGTTATTTTTTTTTTTTAAAATTTGAAAAGTTTTTAAGATCAAAATTTGATTTTTTTGATGCTCCATTCTCCCAACATTTATTACGATATTTTTTTTAAAACGGATTTTTTTAATTATTTTTTTTTTTGACTTAATTAGAATTTTATTAAAATCATAAAAGTTTCTTATAGTTTTTACTTTTCTACCAGTAAATTTGCTTAAATCCTTTGATAATTGGAAACTATTTCCAACTATCCTGTCAGCAAATTTATAAAAATATTTTATTGAAAGTAATAAAATTTTATTTTTAATGTATCTTAAATATGACTCGCTAAAACTTAATTCAGATAAATGGTTTCTCTCAAACAAAATAGTTTTTATTTTTGGTAAATTAAAAGTTGATAAAATACTAATTATATTAGCAAAATACTGGTTCGATATAAGAATTATTTTATCGTAGGAGCGAGAGTCTTTAACAAATTTCTCTCTTAGATATATCACTGAATGTAATAAACGTTTCTTTTTTATTTTACATATTTTTATATTCCTTTTACTATAAAAATTAATTTTTGGTTGTTTTGATATTGTTAAAAACTCCAATTCATATTCCTCAGAAGTACTATCAATTAATTTCGAGATTGATAAATCTGCACCTCCCAAGACCGAATAAGGATGAAAGAAAATTATCTTCTTTTTCATTAAACTTAATTGTTTAAAATTTTTGATATTATTTGAAAAAATAGAATTAGTACAATTTTAAAATCCATCTTACTATAACCTTTATCTCTTTTCAAGAAATTAATTTCTATGTCTTTAATTTTTAACTTTTTATCTACTGTAATTAAATCAAATAAAATTTTATATCCTTTGCTGAAAAGTTTATTTTTATTTTTCAAAAAAATTTCTCTTTTAAATATAAAAAAACCACTCATTGGATCATTTGTTTTATTTTTTGAACTTATCTTTCTGAAAAAATTTAATCCTTGAACTTTTCTTGAAAATAATTCTCTTGATCCAACAACTATATCTAAATCATTTTTATTAATTGTTCTGACCATGGTATTAATATACTTTGGATCGTGTTGACCATCTCCATCCATTACAAGTATGAATTTTTTTTTGCTTCTTTTAAAACCATCAATACACGATAAAGATAAATCTCTTGGTATTTTTCTTCTTTTTATAAGGTATATATCATCTTTATTTTTTATGTAATTTGTTATTAATTCTTGTGACCCGTCCGTAGAGTCATCATCAATTAAAAAAATTTCAAATTTTAGTTTTTTTACTTTTAAAGTAATATTTTTTAATAGTTCAACTATATTTTTTTTTTCATTAAATATAGGTATAATTATTGTAAACTTAGGGAAATTCATATTTTAATAATATATATTTTCTTATAAAAAACTAATTAATAATTAATATGACTAGTCTTTCTAAAAAAATTATTTTAGAAATTTTCATTTCAGTAATATTTTCTTACATTTTTAAACTTTATAATATTACACATCTTGAGCCATCATTCGCTGATATTAGAAGTTATCAAGCGCTCCCTCTTACTGTCGATAGTGGATTTGATCCATATGTCAATCATGTTTACGATCCCTGGAAAAGACCATTTAATCTTCCAATAATTTGGTATTATATTTCAAAGTATCTAAATCTTGTAAACGAATTCAATTTTAAACTTTTTGTTTTTTTATATATAAGTTCATTTATATTTTGTGTCATTAGGATCATATCAATTTCGAAAAATATTATTTCATCCTTTATAATTATTTTAATATTTCTATCTTCTTCAACAATATTGGCCATAGAGAGGGGTAACACGGATATGTTAATTTTCTCAATTATATTTGTAGCTTGTACTGTAAATAATTTTTACATTAGCTTCGTTCTTATTTTTTTTGCCTCAATTTTAAAATTGTATCCTATATTCACTTTTAATATTAATTTTGATTTAAAAAAAAAAATTATATTTTCAATTACTGGAATTTTTCTAATATTCGTAATTTTATTTAAAAACTTGAACAATTTTTTTTATAATACTCATTCATCATTTGATACCGGTATAACTTATGGATTTAGATCTATCATTATGGGCTTATATAAACTTGAGGAAAGATTAGGTTTAGATTTATTATCTAAAAATGAAATATTATATAATGTATTATATTTATTTTTTTTAATATTCATATCTTTATTTGTATTTTATTTTGTCCGAAAAAAAAATTACAATAATAATATTGATTTTATAGATACTAAAAATAGATTATTCATCGCTGGTGCAAGCATTTATTGTTTTTCATATATTTTTTTTTCAAGCTATGATTACAGATTAATTTTTTTAATATTAATTGTTCCTTACCTAGTTAGTAATTTTAATCTTTTAAATAAAATTTCAATTTTTTTTATATTAATTACTTCAAATTCAATTTTAATATATTCAGTTGCAGATACTCCTTATGAATATATGTACATTGGAATTTTTACTCATCTATGTAAATTCTTTTTATTTTTACTAATTTTACGTGAATTAACAAAATTCTTAAAAGTTTTAATATATAACGTCCTTTTAATTAAGAATTAATTTTTTTTAAAAATTTAAAACTAAATAGGTATGTGATAACGTTAATCAATAAAAGAAAAATTTGATACTTAGTATTTGAAATATCATGAGATCCTAAAAATAATATAATGAGATTATAAAATAATATAATTGATGAGCTCAAATTGTTGGAAAAATTTTTTTTTAAATTTGTTTTATTTTGAATTGATAAAAACAGGATTTGATGTAAATGAGAATTATCTGGACTTAGGGGTGAAATTTTAAAAAATAGTTTTCTAGAAATTGAAAATAAGTTTTCAAAACAAGGGTACCAAATCAAAAGTATTATAAAATACGGCGAAACAGTTGGATTTTCTGAATAAATTGAGATTAGAAAAATTCCAGATGAAAAGCCGAGCAAATAACTTCCGCTGTCACCTAAATAAATTTTATTTGATAAATTAATTATGAATAAAAGAATTAAAACAAAAATTAATAATTCAATAAATTTTTTATCAGCTATATTCGGTAGGATATCTAAATAAAGAAGGATTAACAATACAATTAAATAGTATCCTGATACAAGTCCATTCAGCCCATCAATAAAATTTGTTCCATTAATCAATATTGTTAGACAGAAAACACAAAAAAATAAATTAAAATAAATATTATTTAAAAAATTATCTAATATTAAAATTCTTGTATTAGTTATAGTTAAATTAGCAAATTCTACAAATATTAGTGAAATTAAAATTTGAAATATCAATCTAGAAACAGGTGAGTTAATAATCTTATTATCCGATAATGCACCAGATAAAAAAATTGTAAAAAAAAGTATTTTTTCTAAGACAGTTACTTGTTCATTAAATAAGAGAACTAAAATAATAAAATATCCACCCATTAAAGGAGGAATGTAATTAGTTGTAAATTTTTGATGATTATCCTTAATAGTAT
>LULJ01001469.1_pt1 | contig 16204 bp, 17 predicted proteins | sample 728171 | NCBI WGS metagenome assembly LULJ01 (sample SAMN03860292, study PRJNA289734) | marine metagenome | biome: seawater column; feature: ocean; material: water; isolation source: Red Sea water column Station 169 - depth 25m | place: Saudi Arabia: Red Sea | collected 2011-10-15 | depth 25 m
AAGAAATTAGTAAATATCTAATAAAAGGTATTGATTTGATTTCAACAAGTTCTTCAATCACCAAAAGTAATTGGATTGATTTGAGTATGCGTTATATTAATTAATCATATAGATAAATAATTGAATAATTAATGCTAATCATTTTTAAAGAATTAACAAAACAATTTGAACAATCTCTTTTAGATAGTCTTGAAAAAAATGATAAAAAAGGAGAATTCGCAATTCTTAGCAAGAATTTAATTACACAATCATCAAAAGAGGAATTTGGTGATTATCAATGTAATGTTTGTTTAAGTTTATCTAAAATATATAAAAAGAACCCAAGAGATATTTCTAATGATTTTATTAACCTTTTAAATAAAAATAAAAGCATAGCAAAATTATGTAAGAGTCTAGAAATAGCTGGACCTGGATTTATAAATATAAAATTAAAAGATGAGGTTCTAATAAATGAAATTAAGTCAAATATTCAATGCAATAGGGCTGGCATACCTCTAATTAGAAAAGATTTAGATAGTGGTTTGTCCAATAAAGTTATTGTAGATTTTTCTAGCCCTAATATTGCTAAAGAAATGCATGTAGGGCATTTAAGATCAACAATAATAGGTGACTCAATATCTAGAATTTTCGAGTTAAGAGGTTATGAAGTATTAAGACTCAATCATGTTGGTGATTGGGGAACACAATTTGGCATGCTTATTACTCAGCTCAAAGATTTATATTCAAATGATCTAGAAGAAATAGGAAAGATCAAAATAAGTGATTTAGTTGAATTTTATAAAGAATCAAAAAAAAGATTTGATAACGAATCTGAATTCCAAAAAAGATCTAGAGAGGAAGTAGTTAAGTTACAAAGTGGAGATATTAAATCGATTAAAGCTTGGAAATTATTATGTGATCAATCAAGGAAAGAATTTGATGAAATCTATAAAAATTTAAAAATAAAAATAGAAGAAAGAGGTGAATCTTTTTATAATCCCTTCTTAAAATCAGTTATTGATGATTTGAATTTAGAAAAAATATTAGTAGAAGATCAAGGAGCAAAATGTGTATTTTTAGATGGGATGACTAATAAAGAAGGCAAACCTTTACCGCTAATTATTCAAAAAAAAGATGGAGGTTTTAATTATGCCACCACAGATCTTGCTGCTATAAGATACAGATTCAATAAACCTCCTAATGGCGATGATGCTTCAAGAATTATTTATGTAACTGATCATGGGCAAGCAAATCATTTTGCTGGAGTTTTTCAAGTTGCAAAAAAAGCAAAATGGATCCCAGAAAATTGTCAAGTAGACCATGTCCCTTTTGGGTTAGTTCAAGGAATTGATGGCAAAAAACTAAAGACAAGAGAAGGTGAAACAATACGCCTAAAAGATTTATTAAATGAAGCAGTTAGAAGAGCAAAAGAAGATTTATTGAAAAGATTAGAAGATGAAGATCGTTATGAGACCGAAGAGTTTATAGCAAATACTTCAAGAATTATTGGATTAGGAGCTGTTAAGTATGCAGATTTAAGTCAAAATAGGATTACCAATTATCAATTTAGTTTTGATAAAATGCTTTCCCTAAATGGTAATACTGCTCCTTATTTGTTATATACACTTGTAAGAATTTTAGGAATTAAAAGAAAAAATAATTTTGTTTATGACTCTAAAGATTTTCAGTACGTAAATTATGAACATAAATCTGAGTGGAAACTTATCAGAAAATTACTTAAGTTCGATGAAGTCATAATTTCTATTGAAAAAGACTTAATGCCAAATAGATTATGCAATTATCTGTTCGAGCTATGTCAGACTTTTAATAGATTCTATGATCAAGTTCCAATCCTCAAAGAAGAAAAAAATATAAAAATTTCTAGGCTTAATTTATGTGACCTAACTGCAAAAACACTAAAATTAAGCTTAGAGCTTTTAGGAATTGAAACTTTAGAAAGAATGTAATGAATGATTTTGATCCATTAAATAATCTTTTCCCAAAACCAAGAGAAGAAATAATAAATATGCAGTCTTACTCTGCACCTTTAGAAAATAGAAGAAATTTACTCCGCTTAGACTTTAATGAAAATACTTTAGGTCCAAGTCCTAAGGTTTTAGAGGCATTACAAGCGATAAAATTAGATGAGATTTCAATTTATCCAGAATATAATTTTTTAAAAAAATTTTTATGTGATAAATATCTTGATTCAAGAAAATTTGGTAATGATGAAATCGGAATTTTCAATGGAGCAGATGCAGCAATAAATGCAATTTTCAATTGCTTTGGAGAAAAAGATCAAATATTTCTAACCACAAATCCAACTTTTGGTTACTATTCTCCTTGTGCAGAAATCCGAGGAATGAAAAAAATAAGTTGTTCTTACATTGGAGAAAATTTTCTATTCCCCATCGAAGAATTTAGGGAAAAAATAATAAAGCATAATCCAAAGTTAATATTTATTTGCAATCCAAATAATCCAACAGGAACTGTTCTAAGCTCTCATGAAATAATTAATTTAGCCAATATCAATAAAGATTCATTAATAGTTGTTGATGAACTATATGAAAAATTTAATGGAGATAGTCTTCTTGAATCGATAGATTTTGAAAAGAATAAAAATATACTAATAATCCAATCTCTTTCAAAAACTGCAGGTCTAGCTGGTTTAAGAATAGGTTTTACTTTTGGCAATAAAAGTTTAATTCAGTACATTAATAAAGTTACAGGACCATATGATGTAAACAGCTTTGCTATAACAGCTGCATTAGCAGCACTTAAAGACAAATCATATATTGATAATTATGTTTTAGAAGTAAAAAAGGCGAGGGAATGGATTTTAAATAAATTTAAATCAACAAAAATCAGAACTCACTTTAGTGGAGGTAATTATTTCTTAATTTGGCCAAAAAAAGATCCTAAAATCTTAATACAACAGATGAGAGAAAAAGGTATTCTTATTAGAAGTATGGAAAACAAAAAAGATATCGGTAATTCTATAAGGGTTAGTATTGGAACTAAAGAACAAATGATTTTTTTCTGGGACAATTACAAGATATTAGATTTAAAAAATTAATTACTGAAAATATAAATTGTATTTTGATCGATTCTTTTAGGTTTTATTTGAAAATCTTTTCCAACATATTTTACTTTAAAATCTTTCATATTTTCGATAAATAAATCAGCATTTGAGAAATCACATTCTTTATTAATTTTTTTGCCGCGTTCAAAGTGAACAGGAATAACTACATTAGGTTTTAGAAGCTTAACTATTTTTGAGGCTTCTTTACCATTGTAAGATTTTATTCCTCCTCCAATTGAAATAAACAATATATCTGGACTAGACAAAATAATTTGACTGTTTATATCAATATCACCAGCAGCTCCTCCCATATGAACAATTTTAAGGTCATTCTGCTCCCAACTCCAAACAGTTGCCATCCCAAATCTTCTTCCATCTACTCTGTCATGTGGTACAGAAATTCCATTTAATAAAATATCCTCAAATTGATAGATTCCTGGCTCAACGAACATTAATTGATCATTAGGGTTATATCCTTCATCTGGAAGCCTAGAACTAGCCAAAATAAAATCTACGTTGACTTCTTTTGGCTCCTTTAAATTACTTGCACAACCTATTGCTTTAAAGGGATTTATAAGAATAGATTTATCTGCACTAGTAATTAAAAAACTACTATGTCCCAAACTTTTTATTCCTAAGTTCCTTGCCAATAATGAGGTAGGTAAAAAAGAGCTAACTAATATCAAAAATAAAAAGTTTTTAATTTGAGAAATCATAATATTATTTTTTTTTATTTTACTTTTGTTCAGCCATTTTTAGAAAATTACTAATTAATTTATGACCAAATTGCGTCAACACACTTTCAGGATGGAACTGTACCCCATGTAAATGTTTATATTCTTTATGAGAGATAGCCATAATTGTTGAGTCTTCTAAAGTCGCAGTTATGTCGAAACAAGATGGTAAAGAACTTGAATCAACTATAAGACTATGGTATCTAGTAGCCACAAATGGAGTCTCGATATCTTTAAACAATCCTTTTTGATTATGAAATATTTTGGATGTCTTACCATGCATAAGTTCTTTCCCAACTATAACCTTACCTCCAAAAGCTTGGGCCAAAGCTTGATGACCTAGATAAGAGAATTCCACCAGGATTTAGTTTGATAATTTCTTCTAAAGTAATTTCATCATTTCTTTTAACTATTAATTCTTTAGTTATTTCATGCTCAACTGAAAGTTCTCCTAAATATTGAACAAGGTTATAAGTAAAACTATCGTAATTATCAATAACAAGAAACATATTTATATGGATTTAAAATAACAACTTTATTTTAGGAACAAAGATATATACAGCAATAATAACAGAATTAATGGAAGCTAATAATACTGCTCCTGCAGAAGTATCTTTTGAAATTTTAGCCAAAATACTAAATTCTTTTTTCACTACTAAATCAACGATTGATTCAATAGATGTGTTCAATATTTCTAATATTAAAACAGACATTATTGTTGCAATCAAAATAACATAATTACTTAGACTAATTTTGAGTAAAAAACCAATTATTAAACTTGTAACTGCAAAAATTAATTGAATTTTAAAATTTCTTGAAGTTTTTAATACATAACTAATACCACTGAAAGCATACTTAAAACTTATAAATACATTACTAGAAGTTTTGTATGATTCTTTTCTATTTTCTAAATAGTTTATTTTTTTTTCCATTTATTTTTAATCTAATCGAGTAATTAAATATTCTTGGAAATTTAACATATTTTCTAAATCATGCTCATTATTATGTTCCCATCCCAAAAGATGTAAAAATCCATGACTAGCCAACCAGATCATCTCTCTATAGATTGAATGTTTATATTCATAAGATTGCTCAAGTGCCATCTCTAATGATATAAAAATATCTCCCAACTCTATATGATCTAAATTATTTAGAGATTCATCAGAAATAATTGGAAAAGATAGAACATCAGTTGGACCATTTTTTTGCATCCATTTCTTATTCAAAGAAGCAATTTCTTGATTAGATATTATCTGTAAGCCTAATGAAAAAGATTTTTTTTCAAAAATATAATTTGGTAATTCATAATCCTCTTTTTTTAATATAGTATTTATCCAAGATAAAAAAACTTTCTCCCAAAAAATAGATTCAAAAATAAGATGAGTTTTAGTATCTTTTAACTTATTTGAAAATTGAGAGAAATCATTACATTGAAAAACCAAATCTAAATTTATTTCAGAAATAATTTTTTCTTTCATACATTCTTAAACTGGAATATTGGGCTTACCTATTGTGGCCACAAGTATTAATATCCCAATTAAAACTAGAAAGGTTATTGAAAAATGAGAAATACTTTTTGAGCCTTTCCTTACCATATTTCTCATAGCAAGCTTTATAAAGCTTGGAGGAGAAACTTTTTTTTCTAAAATTTCGTTTTTATTTTCCATTAGTTATTCAATAGATTCATTAGAAGAAATATTCATACGTAATAATTCATGAATAAATGGGTCAAGTCCACCATCTAAAACACTATCTAACTCGTTAGTCTCCTGCATAGTCCTAAGATCTTTTACCATTTGATAGGGATGGAAAACATAATTTCTTATTTGATTGCCCCATGCAGCTTCCACAATATCACCTTTAATATCAGCGACTTCAGCAGCTCGTTGTTCTTTAGCAATCACTAATAGTTTAGACTTTAAAAGTAACATAGCTTTTTCTTTATTTTGTAATTGAGATCTTTCTTGAGTACATCTTACTGAAATCCCTGAAGGCAAATGAACAATTCTCACTGCTGTTTCTACTTTATTAACATTTTGTCCTCCAGCTCCACCGGATCTACTCGTTGTAATTTCTAAATCTTTTTCAGGTATATCAAGTGAAATATTATCATCTAATTTTGGCATAACCTCTACCCCAGCAAAGCTGGTTTGTCTTTTGCCATTGGCATTAAAAGGAGAAATTCTTACTAATCTATGAGTTCCTTTTTCATGTTGCAGATAGCCATATGCATATTTTCCATCAATTTCGAACGTTACACTTTTAATACCTGCTTCTTCTCCTTGAGATAATTCATTAATGACAAGGCTCATTTGATTATTATCGGCCCATCTTGAGTACATTCTTAATAATATCTCTACCCAATCCTGCGCATCTGTTCCACCCGCACCTGCGTTAATAGAAACTACTGCTCCTTCCTTATCGTATTCACCACATAACAATCTTTCAAATTCCCATTTATCCAAATTCTCTCTTAATTTCTTTAATCCCAGCTGCGATTCTAAAATCATTTCCTCTTCGGGTTCTAGAGAATAAAGCTCAAGAGAGGCATTAGCATCAGAAATAAAAGTTTTCCATTTATCTAACAATTCGAGTTGTGCTTTGACATCATCAAGGATTAACATTTGCTTTTTAGCTTCTTCTTGATTATCCCAAAATTCAGGCTGAGCAGAAATTTGCTCTAACTCTTTCCTTTTCGCTTTTAATCTTGGAACGTCAAAGACAATCCTGAGCATTACCCAGGCGCTCTGTTAGTTCCGAAAGATCTTTTTTGAAATCTGTAATATCTATCAAAATAGAATTTAATCGTTATTTATAATCTAACAAGCACTTTTGTTTAATAGTATAAACTAAGTATTATTTTAAAAAAATGTCCAAAGTTGAAATTTATACTTGGCAATATTGCCCATTCTGTATTCGAGCAAAATCACTACTCAAGAAAAAAAATGTAAATTTTACAGAATATAAAATAGATGGCGACGAAGATGCCAGAGCATTGATGATTGAAAGAGCTGATGGTAGAAGAACATTACCACAAATATTTATAGATAATGAGGGTATCGGAGGCTGCGATGATCTCTACGCATTAGAAAATGAAAATAAATTAGAAGCATTATTAAACTAGATCTTATGAAATTTCTATTCGTAATAGATCCAATTAAAAATATAAATCCCTTAAAAGATTCAACTGCTGCTTTAATGCAAGCATCATCAAAAAAAAATATTGAAATCTGGAGTTGTACTCCTCAAGACCTGGAAGCTAGAGGTGATGAAGTATGGGCATCTTCCGTAAAAGTTGAAGTAATTCCATGGATTTCTTTCAAAGAGAATGATTGCATACCTCTCGCCGAATTTAATTGCATTTGGATGAGAAAAGATCCTCCTGTAAATGAGGCTTATTTATATGCAACCCATCTTTTAGAAGTTGCCGAAAGAAAAGGAGTAAAAGTAATTAACAAACCCTCATCGTTAAGAGCGTGGAATGAAAAGCTAGGTGCTTTAAGATACAGCCACTTAATGGCACCTACAATAGTTGCGAGTAAGGTAAAAGATCTTATTAATTTTGCAAATATAAATAATGAAGTAGTCATAAAACCTCTTGGAGGAAAAGGTGGTCAAGGTGTTATAAGGATAAATAAAAATTCTCCAGGAATTAAATCAATCATTGAATTAATCACTTCTCAAGAAGAATTACCCGTTATGATGCAAAAATTTATTCCTGAAGTCATAGAGGGTGATAAAAGAATAATTATCGTAAACGGAGAAGCAATTGGATCAATAAATAGGATTCCTCAAGGAGGCGATTTTAGGAGTAATTTAGCGATGGGAGGCAAGGCTGAACCCACATTATTAACAGAAAAAGAAAAAAGTATCTGCTCAGAATTATCTCAACACTTCAAAGATGAGGGTTTATTTTTTGTAGGTATTGATGTAATAAATGGAATGCTTAGCGAGATTAATGTAACCAGTCCAACAGGTTTAAGAGAAATAGAAAATTTATCCAATAAAAATGTTTCAGAGGAAGTTATTGAAAAATTAGTAGAAATTATCTAGGATTTTTAGCGCAAAATATCTGTTTTACTATAGATTCAAATTTTAATTTAATCTCATCTATTTCTTTCTCTAAAACGGAGCCAGAAACTATACCTGAACCTGCAGTAAATTCAATATTTTCTTCAATACATCTTGCGCCTCTTATTGCCAAAAGAAATGAAGCATTGCCTGATGAATCAACCCAACCCATTGGAGAAGCATAATTTCCTCTAGGAAAAGACTCAAGAGTGTTTATCCAATCCAATGCTGCATTTTTTGGGTATCCACAAACAGCTGGAGATGGATGTAAGTTTTTAAGCAATTCAAAAGGACAAATATTTTCAACTTTAGAGAAAATGAGTGTTTGCAAATGAGAAATATCTCCAAATGAATTTACCTTGATATCACTTTTTTTAAAGTTTGTTATTTTTGAAACTTCTAAAGATTTAATCAAATGTTGTATTACATAATTATGTTCCTTTAAGTCTTTAGTACTTTTTAGGAGTTTCTTAAAATTTGAATTAGTAGAGATAGTTCCAGCAAGAGCCTCTAAAGTTAAATTAGGTTTAGAGAAAGAAAATAATTTTTCTGGAGATGCTCCAAACAAAATATCCTTACTATTCCTTTTCCAAACGTATCTACATGTATTTGGTTGCTTCTTTTTAAATCTTTTTAAAATTTCTACTAAATCTAATTTATTTTTAAGTTTTATTTTAATCCTATTCGCTAAAACTATCTTTTCGAGGATATCTTTCTCTACTAATTGAATTCCTCTATTTACTACTTTTTTCATGTTTGTTTTAGAAGTTTCTAAGGAGCGTGAGAAATCATCAATAAAAGGGGAATCAAAACTAGTTTTTAAGCCAGATGATTTTATTAATTCTGAGCCAGAATTAATAACTTGATTTCTAATTGTCCATATTTCTTCAATTAATGTTCTTAATGATGATTTACCTTCAACATGACCATTGATTCTTAACCAGCAATGTGCAGAATTATGCGATTCATTAGTTAAGTTAATTAAATTTTTAAAATTCTCAGAATTAAACTCTTTTGCTACCTCAAATCTTTTTGGGCCATCCAGAGTAACATATTTACACTTCTCGAAAGCTATATATGAAATGCCATCAGATTCCTCCCAAAATGAAGAAAACGGATATTGATTTATTAACAATTCATAAACTTGAAATAAATCAATACAAGGAATCTCAACACAAATACTTACTAATCCAGAATTTTCAACTTTCTTATCGAAAGAGGAAAATACATCTTTTAAAAAATCTGTTAAGTTTAAATCATTTTTCATTACTTATTGAAAATAACTAAAAATGATGCAATAAAGTAAAAAATGTAACTCAATTTATAAACTACATCCAATAATTATCTAATTTTGCGTGTTAATTAAAAATGGACGAAGATAAAAAAAAATTATGGAAAAAAGCAATAAAATGGCCTCTTTATTCTGTTGCCATACTTCCAGTTTTAATAACAGGGGCTTACTTGCTCAATCAATATGAAGAGGTAAAAATTTATAATTTGATTTCATTTACTTTAGCTGCAATTTTGATATTACTTTGGGAAAATCTAACTAATGATTTATACGACGCAGAAACAGGAATCGATGAATTTAAATTCCATTCAATTGTAAATCTTGTAAAAAATAAAAAAATAATTTCATTTATTGCATATACATCTTTAGTTATTGGTTTATTAATAATTTTAATTATTTCAGTATCAACAAGTATAAACATTTTTATTTTGGTGGCAGCTTGCTGCTTCTTAGGATATTTATATCAAGGTCCTCCTTTTAGATTGGGCTATCAAGGTTTAGGAGAACCATTATGCTGGCTTGCATTTGGACCTTTTGCGTACTCTGCAGTCTTAATTGCGTTAAATCCGTCTAATATTTACTTCGAAGATATTCCATGGAAAGTTTCTTTATTACTTGGTTCAGGACCTTCCTTGGCAACAACTCTTGTATTATTTTGTTCTCATTTTCATCAAATTTCTGAAGATAAAAAGCATGGGAAAAATTCACCTTTAGTTCGCTTAGGGGCAAAAAAAGGTTCTCAATTTGTGCCTTGGATAATTTTTACAATATATATTTTTCAACTTTTCACAATAGTTAATGGATTTATTCCAGTGTTTTGCATCCTTTATTTGCTTAGTTTACCTCAAGCAATAAGACTTATAAATTTATTAAAATCTTCGTATGCAAAACCTTCTGCAATAAAAAATTGCAAATTCATCGCAATAAAATTTCAAACTCTTAATGGAATTGGTTTAATCACAGGATTAATATTTAATTACTTGCTAAATAAATGAACTTAATATTTCAAAAAAAATCTTATAGCTTTAAGTTATCGGCCAAAGTAGAAAATTCTAAAACTAGTTACCATACAAAATCGGGTTGGATAATTAAAATAATAAGTAATGATAAAAAAATAGGGTTTGGAGAAGTTTCACCGCTACATAAAAAAGACTTAAAAAAGTGTGCGAAACAACTAGATATGATCCCTGAGTATATAGAGGAATTTAATTTATCTGAGCAAATAAATATTTTTCACCCATGCATTCAATCTGCAATAAATTCTGCATTAGCTGAGATAAATGGAAAAATAATTTTTAAAGAAAACTACTACTTTGATGAAATTGGTAAAACAGCCATATTGTTAAATCATGAAAATGTAGTTTCAGATCTAAATGATATTAAAAAAAGACATTGTGATATTGGAAAATCATTAACCTTAAAATGGAAAGTAGCACTAAAAAATAACCATGAGGAAGAAGCAAAATTAGAAGAAATTTTAAGCAAAATAGGTAATAATATTAAGTTAAGAATAGATGCTAATGGTTCTTGGGGAAGAGACATAGCTAATAGATGGGCTGATATTTTGAAAGATAATAAAAATATAGATTGGTTAGAACAACCTCTCTGTGTTGATGATATTGATGGACTGACAGAACTAAACAAAAAAATTCCAATAGCTTTAGACGAATCACTTTTAAAATTTCCAACTTTGATTGATGAGTGGAAGGGTTGGCAAATTAGAAGGCCTTCTCAAGAAAATAATCCAGTTAAGCTTTTAAGAGAATTAGAAAATAAAAAAGCTTTAATATCTATAAGTACCTCATTTGAAACTGGAATAGGAAAGAGATGGCTCCATCATTTATCTTCTCTACAATTACAAGGACCAACGCCAAAAGTTCCTGGTTTAGCAATGAATAAATTCCCTAATTCGTTTCTATTTTTAAATGAAGCAAAAAAGATATGGGATCAACTATGAAAAATAAAATTCATACTATTGAAGTTGAAAATAACGAAACTCAATCTGTAGAAAAAATTATTGAAAAAATTAGAGAGAATAAAATTATTTATGTAAAAAACAAATTTTATGAAGACAAAGATGTATTAGATTCAATTACTGAAAATGGGCCAGCAATTATCTTAAACAGTAGTGGGAGTTCTGGAAAACCGAGACAATGTTTTCACCATTTAAATAATCTTAAATTATCTGCAACTACATCAGGTCAATGGCTAATAGAGCAAGGATTTGAATTACAAAACTGCTTAATTTTAAATACTTTACCCCTGAACCATATAAGTGGATTAATGCCAATTTTTAGAAGTCAAACTTGGGGATGTGATTGTATTAATATTTCTCCGAATTTGATAAAAAAAACTCGAGAACTTTTACTTTTCACAATTAAATTTAAAAAAAACAAAAAACACTTGATTACATCATTAGTACCTACCCAATTACAAAGACTTTTAGCTCAAAAAGATGGAATTAGTTGGCTAAAAATTTTTGATCTAATTTGGGTAGGTGGAGCTTCAATTTCAGACGAAACTGCAGAACAATGTATAAAAGAAAAAATAAAATTAGCACCTTGTTACGGCTCAACTGAAACAGCAGCAATGGTTACGAGTTTAAAACCAAAAGAATTCTTAATGGGTTTTAAAAATGTTGGAGAAATACTACCTGATACAAAAATAAGAATTAACGCACAAGGATTAATCGAAATAAAATCAGCCAGAATTGGAATCGAAATAATAGATTCTTTAAAAACTGAAAATTTCAAAAATAAAAATGGGTGGTGGCAAACAAGTGATTTAGGTGAAATTAAGCAAATCAATAATTCTTACTATTTAAAATTTGTTGGAAGAAGTGATAATGCCTTTAATTCAGGAGGAGAAGTTGTTTTCCCTGAAGTAATTGAATCTAGATTAAATGATTTCATTATGAAAGAAAATATCCCAATTAATAAATTCAATATTTCGAAAGTATCTAACAAATTATGGGGAAATAAAATTAAAGTAATAGTTGAATTTAGAGAACTTACAAATGATAAAAATATTGAAATTTCTTTAAATTTATTAAAAAATTTTTCTCAAAGTTGGCCTAAACATGAAAAGCCTGAAAAGTGGATTGTTAAAAACAAAAATAGCATTACAGAAAAAATAAACTATAAATTTAAAAAATAATAATCAGCATTCTTTTAAATTTGTACTCACATTAGAAGCCTCTATCCATCTTTCTAGCTGATCGGGAATTTCTATTTTATTTCTTGAATCAACATCTAAAGAACAGTGTATAATTTTCCCTTCGGCTACTTTATTTCCATTTTTTATAAAAAAGCTATTTACTTGGAACAAATGAGTATTAATTTTATGAGGGGCAATTTTTACTTTTAATAAATCTCCAATTTTTATAGGCGCATGAAAGTTTGCTTCACAATTTACTATTGGAAAAATAATTTGACTTTTACGTATAGAAAAATCTGGAAAAATATCATGACAAGGGATCCCATAGATTTCAATACTTTCTTCCCAAGCTTCATGCGACCATTTTAATAAGTTATGAAAATGAATTACACCTGCAGAATCACAATCACCAAACCTTACCTTCTTCTGCAATATTAACCAGTCAGAGGGTTTCATTTAAAGAAATTATCTATCAACAGATCCCATAATGACATCTATTGAACCAAGGATTGCCATAATATCAGCGATTTTGGCACCTTTAAGAATATGAGGCAATATTTGCAGATTATTTAAATCAGCTGCTCTGATTTTAAATCTCCATGGGGTAACTTCATTATTTCCTTGAATAAATACACCTATTTCTCCTTTGCCGGACTCTAATCTTGTATATAATTCTCCGTTAGGAATTTTAAAAGTTGGAGCAACCTTCTTAGCTACATATTGATAGTCGATACCAAATATTTCACTTTTCTTATCTTCAGTCGCCATTCTTTGAGCTTCTAAATTTTCTGTTGGACCTCCTGGAATCATTTTGCAGGCTTGGCGAATGATGCTTAGTGATTGTCTCATCTCTTCAACTCTTACTCGATATCTCGCATAACAATCTCCTTCTTTTTCCGAAGCAATCTGCCAATCAAAATCGTCATAACATTCATAACTATCGACTTTCCTTAAATCCCAGGAAACTCCAGAAGCTCTAAGCATTGGCCCAGACAAAGACCAATTAATTGCCTGGTCTCTTTGTATTGTTCCTAGACCTTCAATTCTTTTTCTAAAAATTGGATTATTTGTAATTAATTTTTCGTATTCATCTATCTTAGGACCAAACCAATCGCAAAAGTCTATACATTTTTCTAACCATCCGTATGGGAGATCACATGCGACACCGCCTATCCTAAAGAAATTATTATTTATTAGCCTTTGTCCAGTAGCAGCTTCCCAGAGATCATAGATCATCTCTCTTTCTCTAAAAATATAGAAAAATGGAGTTTGAGCTCCTACGTCTGCTAAAAAGGGACCAAGCCATAAAAGATGATTAGCAATACGATTAAGTTCGAGCATAAGAACTCTGATGTAACTAGCTCTTTTGGGAACTGGAATATTAGCTAATCTTTCAGGAGCATTTACTACAATAGCTTCATAAAACATTCCTGCTGCATAATCCATTCTGCTTACATAAGGGACATACATTACATTTGTTCTATTTTCAGCTATCTTTTCCATTCCTCTATGTAAATATCCAATTACTGGCTCACAATCAATGACATTCTCACCATCAAGAGTTACAACTAACCTTAAAACCCCATGCATTGAAGGATGGTGAGGGCCAAAATTGACCACCATTGGTTCTGTTCTAGTCTCTAGCTGAGCCATTCGAAATTTAACTTCTAAATAAATCTTAGTCGAAAGTTATGCAAACTGACCTATCTGATTCATCTTTTTTCAATCATCAATCAGTTATGACAGATGAGATTATGGCCTCATTAGAGCATTACCCACTTATACATAACAATCAACTTAAGGGAATAGACGCAACTTTAGGCGGAGGCGGGCACTCTTATCATTTATTGAGAAAATATTCGGATTTAAATATAATTGGACTTGATCAAGATCCATTCGCAAGAAAATCAGCATTAAAAAAACTTGATGAGTTTAAAAGTAGGATTGATATAAGGGCTTCAAATTTTGCGGATTTTGTACCAAAAGAAAAAGTTTCTTTTGTGATTGCAGATCTTGGAGTAAATAGTAACCAATGAATCCTTTGCTTGATGTTGATGCAGAGAAATTAATTGAGGTTTTAAATGAAAAAGATCTAGCTAACCTAATCTATAAATATGGAGATGAGAGATTATCAAGAAAGATTGCTAGGAAAATAAAATTAGATTTGAAGGAAAATGGAAAATATTCTGGGACAAAAGAGTTAGCTTACTCTATTGCAGGCTGCTTCCCACCAAAACAAAGATATAAAAAAATACATCCAGCAACAAGAACATTTCAAGCACTAAGAATTGCTGTTAATAAAGAAATTGAAGTATTAGAAAAATTTTTGCAAGTTGTACCTGAATGGCTTTTGCCAGGGGGTATTATTTCTGTTATTAGTTTTCATTCTCTTGAGGATAGGTTAGTTAAAAGTTGTTTTAAGAATGATCAAAGACTAAAAAACCTGACAAAAAAGCCAATAACTCCTTCCGAAGAAGAAGTCGAACTTAATAAAAGAGCTAGAAGTGGAAAATTAAGAATTGCTCAATTAAATTAAAAGCCAATAATTTCTATCGTAATGATCTGATTGTATTTGTAAGAATATGAATTGCTTGTTTTATATCTTTTGAATTAGTACTTAATCCAATACTTAACCTTATTGAAGATTCTGCTTCTTTAAGAGATCTACCTAAGGCTAGTAAAACATGAGATGGTTCACCACTACTACATGCAGATCCAGTAGAACAAATTATTTTAGATTTTAAAAGTTTATGAAACTTTGCTCCGTTTAAATCCAATACAGTCAAATTTAAATTGTGAGGTAATCTTTTTTCTATGGAGCCATTAATTAATAAACCAGAATTATTTTTTAACAACCCCTCTAAAAGGTTATTTCTATAAAAAAGTAATTTCTCAGCATTATTTTTTTGATTAAGAACTGCTATCTCTATTGCTTTAGCAAAGCCAACTACTAAAGGAAGAGGTAATGTGCCAGACCTAAGACCATATTCCTGACCTCCTCCAACAATTAAAGGCTCAAGATTAATTTCTTCATCAATCAAAAGAAGTCCTATCCCTTTAGGGCCGTATATTTTGTGAGAACTCATCGTTATCATGTTTACATCTGATAAAAGATTGTCTAAAGCCATATAACCTAAACATTGTGCAAAATCAGAGTGAAATGTTATTCCTCTCGATTTACATATCTTTGAAATATTTTCTATGGGCTGAATAACTCCTATTTCGTTATTTGCCAACATGACACTAACCAGAAATGTATCTTCTCTTATATTTTTTTTGAATTGTTCTTCTGAAATTAAGCCATCTTTCTCAGGATTAATTTCTGTAACCATAAATCCCTCTTTTTTTAGTTGGTTTAAGGGCTCCAAAACAGCTTTATGCTCCGTTTTTAAGGTAATAATATGTCCATAATTTCCTGTTTTTTTATAGAAATTTCTAGCAAAACCTAATAAGGCTAAGTTATTAGATTCAGTTGCCCCACTTGTAAAAATAACTTTTTTATTCTTAAGAAATAAACTTTGTTCTATTTTTTCTCTTGAGGCTTCCAATATAGCGCTTGCATTAATCCCCGCCAAATTAGATTTGCTTGCAGGGTTAGAAAATATCTCACTCCAAAAAGGTTTCATAGAATCAACGACATCTTTAGAGCAAGGAGTCGAAGATTGATAGTCTAGTAGTATGGGAGTTGATAGCATTATGTTTAGTATATAAAATTCTGTTTATTACTAGAAAATCAAATTAAAGAATTAAAAAAATGAATGAAATTAATCAAATAAATAATGAACCGGTAAGAAAATCAAGAATTTTATTAGTTGATGATGAGCCTGGTTTAAGAACAGCTGTTAAAACATTTCTAGAAGATGAAGGCTTTGAAATATTTATTGCAGTTGA
>LULJ01000375.1_pt1 | contig 16169 bp, 18 predicted proteins | sample 728171 | NCBI WGS metagenome assembly LULJ01 (sample SAMN03860292, study PRJNA289734) | marine metagenome | biome: seawater column; feature: ocean; material: water; isolation source: Red Sea water column Station 169 - depth 25m | place: Saudi Arabia: Red Sea | collected 2011-10-15 | depth 25 m
CGGAAATGCAGGGAATCCAGGAAACGCTGGTAATCCAGGAAATGCAGGAAATAATGGCGCACGTGGAAACGGTGGCAACCGAGGTAACGGTGGCGGCGGCGGTACCAATGGTGGATCTACTGGCAGTGCAGGATCAGGTGGAACCGGAGGCGGTAATCCTGGAGCTGGTGGTAGCGGTGGATCCGGTCCAGGGGGTGGACCAGGTGGTGCTGGAGGTAGAGGACAAGCTGGTAACTCAGGAACAGCTGGTGGAAACGGCACAGCCGGAACTTCTGGAACTGCTGGAAGTGGAGCAAACCCAGGACAAGGTGGATTGCCTGGAACGGCTGGGTCAGCTGGTAATCCTGGAAGTGCAGGAACTGGTGCTACCTCGGGTCAGCCTGGACTTGCTGGTCAACCAGGATTGAGCGGAACATCTAATCTCTCAACTGCTTTCGGTGCAACATACTCAGTCACAGTTGCCTCTGGTAAATCTGTTACAGTGTCCTTCGGAAGACAATAATCTCCATTGCCTTTTAATTAAAGAAACTATATAATGATAATATCATTATTATGTGAGGTTGTGTATGTTCTTCAAGAAAGAACCAGATCCTGTCATTGAGTTTAAATGTCATCCCGATCTTGAGGGTGTGATTCCCGAACCATATCCAGCGAGGCATTATATGCCCGACTGGTATAAAAAACTTGCAATGTTCGTTAGAGTTGAAGATGATGGTGCTCAAACAGACGACCCTACAATTAAAAGATGTCCACCAGTTTTAGATGCGTTGGTTACTGGTTGGATTATTCCTCTTGTTTGCCAAGTTGAATTTACCATAAAAGATAAAGGATCGAGTGTTTCTTGGATTTTAAATAAAGGAGATTCAAACAAACCAGCGACCTTTGCAGTTCAAAACCACACTCAGAATCAAGTTAAAGGGCATCCGATGAATCCACGTGTGCCTTTGAAATTTATAAATCATTGGCATATAAAAACACCTCCAGGTTGGTCCTGTTTATTTGTGCCTCCGCTCAACCGTGAAGAAAAAAATATAGAACTCATATCTGGCATAGTCGATACAGATATTTTTCATGAGTATATAAATTTTCCTGGATTTATCATTCCCAATGATATCGAGTATCTAAAACTGGAGCAGGGCTATCCTATGATGCAGGTCATCCCGTTTAAGCGAGGTTTTAATAAAGACGCGAAGATATCTACTCTATCTTCCGAAAATATTTCTTATATGGAAAAGCAAAGGCAAATTAGAAGCACCAGAAACGCATCACTTTATCGTGATGAACATTGGAATAAGAAATGAAATACGATCCCCCTTACTGGTTTTGGGATTCTAATATTCCTATCTCAGTTTGTAATTCGATAATTGAGTATGGTAAATCATTTGAGTCAGAACAGGCAACTGTCGGATATGGTGAGCAGGGCAGAATCGATCCGAACATAAGAAAATCTAAAGTTTTTTTCTTCGAAGGTATACATTGGATAAACGGTATCACGAATCAATATTGCGCATTAGCTAATACTTCTGCATGGAACTTCGAAATATCTGGTCAACAATCACCACAGTTTACAGTATATCGCCCTGGAGAGTTTTATGATTTTCACAGCGATGAGAGTAATCATGCAACTGTTATGAGAAAACTGAGTGTTTCTATAAATCTCTCTGATCCAAATACCTATGAGGGCGGTCAGTTTGAAATGGATCTTGGTGAGGGTCCATTTGTTTTAGAAGAAATGAACAGGCAGGGAACAATTATAGTATTTCCTTCTGACACACAGCACCGAGTCACACCTGTGACAAAAGGTGTCCGATATTCACTTGTAAATTGGTTTGAAGGTCCAGCATTCAAATGATACCTTTACATCAAGGGACAAACACTTTAGATCTTCATCCGAAGGTTTTAGATGCTATCAAACAGCCTATCGAGTATGGATACTATGGCGATGCGAATGGAAGTAAAGATCTTCGGACGAAAATTTTAGATCACTACAATATCGACTCGGACGAATATGAAATAATATTAACGAGTGGTTCTCTCGCTGCTCTACATCTCATTATAGATAACTGTTATCCGAAATATAAGAACTTCGTCGATATAATTCCAGGATGGCATTGGATGAGATTGATGGCAAAAGATCGTGGATATGGGATATGTCCTGTTCATTCTAGGAAAATAAAACCAGAGGATATCGTTGAAAACTCTATTGTCTTTTTAGTAAATGGACCGAATCCTACAGGATTTGTTTACTCACATGAGGAGTTTTATGAACTTCAGGAGGAAGCGAAAAATAAAAAGAGTATGTTACTACACGATATTGCATACTATGATTTTTTCGAAACTCCATATCCGCTTTTATTAAATGAGGATAACTTTTTAGTCTTTTCATTTTCTAAAGGCGCAGGTCTCGCATCACTTAGGGTGGGTGGGCTTGTTGCTAGTAAAAAGAGTTTTCAGAATATTCCTGAGGCAGTTCCTAATAGAATCGGAATTAATGTGATCGGGGAACGTGCTGCTATGGCATCTCTCGAGTATTACGATGAGTGGAAGCCAAAAAATATTCAACTTGTGAGAAAGAATCAAGATAGGATTCGCCAAGAGCTTTCTCCTCTTGGTGTAAAGTTTTTCGGTCCAGATGCTGTTCACAGGATAGTTTTGACTTTGGATGAAAAGATAGACCCAACTGAGTTTAATAAAAAAATGGCTTCCGAGGGTGTTCAACTTCTTGATATTTCAACAAGAAGTTATGATGTTGGGGTCAAACATACTAACGACCCACCGTTCACAAACTCTTTACAGGCAACTGCAGCGATCAGTGATGAGTGGTTAGATAGATTCATAGAGAAGTTCAAGAAAGTGTATCAATCTTTATAAATAAGGGTAGAGGATCACTTAGGAGCGCAAAATGGCTAAAACTATTGTAGAATTTTCTGGAGGTTTGGATAGCACATATGCTCTTTATGACATATTGTCTAACACATCAGACGAAGTTGTTTGCATTCATTTTGATCACTCTTATCATACCGAAAGGTTTCAGAATTTAGTTTCGCCGAGTCTTCAAAGCGAAATGCACCAGTACCAAACTGCTCAGTGTCGTAAAATTATAAAATGGTGCAGTGATAATATCCGAAGCGTCACCATGATTATAAAATCTTTGGCTGGTATGGAGGAGAACGAAACAACTTTACATTTTCGTGCTCGCACCTGTGCAAAATATGCTAATGATAACGGCTTCACGAAGGTAGTGAGAAACGATACGAGAAGGGTTGATATCCCGTGGAGACTGCCCAACCTTAATGATCCAAAAACTTCAATTTGGCATAGCGTCAATGCTGCATTTGCGGGTCAGGTAGACTCCGGTAAGACGATAACATATGTCAACCACTGTGAAGAAAACAGCATCAACATCGCTCAAAGAATCAGTAATCTCCCCTCAGGGTTGTACGATTTAATCGCTGCGTGTAGCAATCCGAAACCGTTAGCGAACGGCGAATTTGAAACATGTAAAGACTGCCAAAAAGAGGCATGGCGTGCTTTCGTTTCCGACGCTCTATCTCGTAGTTTAACAACTGCAGCTAACTTCCCAACTTGGTTTGTTTCGGATCTGGACAGTAACCCTACAGTTACATTTTCATTTTATGAGGGCGGCGTTTCCAAAAATGTTTCAATGAAAAAATTTGATCTAATAAACAATCAAGTTCGTCGAGAAATCGATCTTTCATCTAGCACATTCGGAGTTTCAGCTAATTCGGCAGGACATCTTGCCAATACTACACCCACATCAAACTCGAGCCAAAGGTGGTCCGGAACTGGTGTCAGCCTTTATCAAAAAAGTATGGGTGCATATTACGTCTAGGAGCACTGTATTTGAAATCACTGATTGCATTCAGTTCTGGTTACGACTCTCTGTATATTGCTTGGAAATATCTCACAGAAACAAACAACGATGTGACATTGTTTTTTATGGACATGTCATTGCTACGAAGGCAAGAACAGGTTGAGTCATATATCAATCCGTTTCAGAAATACACATCACTCATATCGCACAAATGGATGAAAGAAAATTTACGCGACCATGAGTTCAAAACACATTTCGTGAAAAAAATGGACCATAAATGTGATCATGGTAAACAGTTTATTCGAATCGCAGCTAAGATGGTCAATGATAGGTTGTATGATGAGGTTGTTCATGGTTCTTCGGGGCTATCTGTTTTAGTATCGAGAACAGGTGTTATGAAAAAAGAGTTCGATTCATTAGCGAAGAGAGGATCTCTTAGGTTTCCTCTAGCTGAGTGGAATAAAAATACAGCACACTTGATAACAGAGCTTCCAAAAGAAATGAAACATCTTGCAGTTTCTTGTAACTTTGCAACAACAGATGACAATGGTAATTTCGTTGAGTGTGGGGTGTGTCATAAATGTTTTAGAAATAAAAATATCAGACGCCAACTCAGAAACGGTTGCAGTCCAGAGGAGGCGATGAAAAATTATATGAATACAAAACAAGCCAAAACCATAAATCATTCATTTTTTAGCTCAAAAGATGCATGGGGTTATTTTGACGAGGTGAAGTAAAATGAAAATATTTGTTCCAGCCAGTAGTGGTGCTGATAGTTCATATCTTTTGTATAGAGTTTTATCTGATTACGATGGCGAAGTTGTTGCCAGAATTATGAGGTGTGATGCAACAACAGAGGATATGGAAAATGTGAGACACGTTCATGCTTGGCTGAAATCAAATGTTAGAGACTTTGATTTTGGATATGCAGAATATGAAGCTGAATCTTGTAACTTAGGTATGCTGGCAAATATGGAGCATAACTTTGGATTGATGGCTAATCACCATAAATGCGATTTAATAGTCACAGGGCACAATACATATAACTGGAGCCAATCAAATTGGTTTTTTCAAACTGATGATCCTATTGAAAAATTTTATGAGAAGGATATGCCATACGGATGGGCAGTTCACTATACATTAAGGAATACTTGGGATGGACCTATCGATTGGGTTTTTATGAATAGGAAATCACGCCCTATAGGTAGATGGGAAATATGGGAAAATCTTCCCGATGAACTCAAGTCTATTGTTTATGTATGTGATTGTGGAGTTTGTAATAAATGTAAATTGAAAAAACTTTATCGTAGGATGAAGGCAAAAGGATTTACTGCTGAACAAATAGACGACGAGATACAGAAGCAAGGAAAATATGGTAGATACTATTGTTCTGAAACTAATGTCGAAAACAGGCATGCTGCATATATAAATATGTGAGAATATCGAATCACGGAGACCATTATGGCTGCGATCAAATATCAAAATATATCACTCTACGACCGAAGAGGGTCGCTAGAGGGATTGCGGATAAAAACTTTTTTGGAGTCTAATAAAGTAGACTTTTACTATTCTGAAAGATTAGACACTGAGGCTGCTAATACCGAACTTACACATGTCAAAGCAGTTTATGGCGATAAGATCACAGCTTTTCCTGCTTGCATATATGAATCTGTGTATTATGAGTCTGGAAATTTAAAAGTGGCGAACAACGAATTTTCAGCCACTGTTAGTGGGTTTCCAACTAATTTTGCCAACGCAGCAGTCAAAACTTCATAGGAACGATCATGGCAACTGTAGCAACACATTTAAAACCCAATCTCAAATCAACTTACAACCTTTGGAAGTTGCTTTCAAACGGAGATACTGTCACTTGTTATTACCTGCATATTCCTAAGAGAGCATATAATGAAAACTATGCTATGGGTGTAGACACACCAAAAAAAGATGCTGCTCAGGCGATAGCAACTTGGTTAAATGCTAATGTGGCATCATTCACATATACAGTTTTAACATTGGCTGACGGATACACACCAAACTGGTGCGGTTCTCCGGATTTAGAATTGATTCACAAAGCATCAGAAGGTTCGTTTGATAAGGTTGCTCTCTACCACACTGCAGAAGACTTAGATGAAGATCATATTCAACGTCGGAAGGCAGCTGCAAAAATATTCGCGGACGAATATAGTTTCGGTTCGACCCAGCTCGTTTGCCCATTACTTGATGCGAACCTCGGTAGTATACATGCTGTTCAGGAATTACCAGCCGATTTGTTATCTCTCATTTCAGATCCTTGGATTTCGGTTCGAAAAGCATATGTTTCTGGAGGAACCTCTAATAATGAAGTCATTGCTATTGAAAAGTCGTTTCATCAGGCAAATAATGCAACATATTGCGGAACTGAAGAGGATGGTTCTTGGTATGTTGATGGTCACCCAAAGTATTCAAGCTGGGTTGAGGAAAGTAAGACAGGATATAACCTCCTAGCGATCCATCCATATTACAAGTATCTAACAGTCTAAGATTATAAATAGCCTCAGAATTAACTTTCGGAGGCTCGGATGGCTAAACCAACCTCAAGAAGCACGTTCAAGGATTATTGCCTTCGTCGACTAGGATCGCCTGTAATTGATATCAATGTGGACGAAGAGCAAACTCAAGATCGTATAGACGATGCTCTTTCTAAGTTCCGCGATTATCATTACGATGGAACAGAGCGTGTCCTGATATCACATGAGGTCACACAAACAGATAAGGATAATGGATACATCACTCTTGAAGAGGATGTTGTTGGTGTTATACGTGTTCTAGATATTGGAGATGCAATAAATGCCTCAAATCTTTTTAATATCCGATATCAGATTCATCTAAATGATTTATTCGATTTTTCGAGCAGCTCTTATGTGAGTTATGTTATGGCTATGCGCCATGTCGAAACTCTCGAAGAAATATTCGTAGGATCCAAGCCAATCAGATTCAACAGGCACAAAGATCAACTACACATTGATATGCAATGGTCGGAGGATGTAGCAGTTGGTGAGTATATAATAATCGATGGCTACAAAACTTTAGATCCAGAAGTTTATGCTGATGTGTGGAATGATCCTTGGCTTAAGAAGTATGCAACTGCCCTGATCAAACGGCAATGGGGCGAGAACCTCAAAAAGTTTGAAGGAATGCAACTTCCAGGCGGGATACAGTTCAACGGTCAAAAAATATGGGAAGAGGCGACTGAAGAAATTAATAAAATTGAGGAAGAACTGAATAGCACACACAGCTTGCCTGTTATGGATATGGTTGGATGATAAATGACCACTAATAAGTATTTCAGCAACTTCACATATGGACGTGAGCAAGACACCCAAGACGATTTGATTGTTGAGTCAATCAAAATTTACGGTCAGGATGTCAAATACATGCCACGCACACTTGTGAAGGAGGATGACTTATTTGGTGAGGATATTTTATCGAAGTTCGAAACTGCAGTCGATCTCGAAATGTATATCAAAAATACGACCGGATTCGAAGGAGAGGGCGACTTTCTTTCTAAATTTGGGCTAGAGATTCGAGACCAAGTTACATTTACGATGGCGAGAAAACGCTGGGATCAAATCACAACAGAAAAAATTATCGATGAGGTTGGTTTCAACTATCAGATAGAAACTGCAAACACTGGTGCTTACTCCAACTCACACTCACTTATGCTAGAAACAGGCTCGGCGAATGGGTACTCTATCTCATCAAGTAGACCTAACGAGGGAGATCTCATATTTTTTCCTCTTAATGAAAAGCTCTATGAGATAAAGTTTGTAGAGCATGAGGAAATATTCTATCCTCATGGTAAACTCTACACATATGATTTAACCTGTGAGTTGTTCCAATACAGCAGTCAACAGCTAGATACTGGCAACACTGCTATAGACTCACTCGAGTTGAGCTACTCGGCAGATCAGCTGTTCTATCAGTTTACATTAGAAAACGGCGATACGCTGACTGGCGAGGATGGTGATTATATCGTGCAAGAATACAGGCTCGAAACTACAGACAACGCAGCAAACAACGAGTTCTTTACGCAACAGTCGCTCGATTTTATTGACTTCAGCGAAACGAATCCATTTTCGGAGGTCGATAGATACTAATGTTTGGGTCGCAGTTTTATAATCAATCGATTCGCAAATATGTTGTCATGTTCGGCAACATGTTTAACGATATCGTTGTTCAGAGGCTTAACAACTCAGGAACTGTAATACAGTCTATCGCCGTTCCGATTGCTTATGGACCGAAAGAAAAGTTTCTCGTTAGAATAAGTCAAGATCCTAATTTAGACCGCGAGGTGGCGTTACAACTTCCACGTATGGGGTTTGAGGTTGTTAGTTATACATACGATTCGACTCGAAGACTACAACAAACGATAAAAAATGCATCAGTTTCGACATCAGATTCAACAGTAAAGAACTATCAATTTACACCAGTGCCATACAATATTGGTGTAGCACTATCTATTTTTGTTCAAAACGCCGATGATGGTGCGCAAATATTAGAGCAAATCTTACCGTTTTTCGGACCTGAGTGGACTAATACAGTCAATCTCATTCCATCCATGAATATTAAAATGGATATTCCGACTATATTGAATGATGTTGCGGTTGAGGATACTTATGAAGGTGACTTTGTTTCTCGTCGTGCCCTGATATACACACTCAACTTCACTATCAAAGGATACTTCTATGGACCTATACGCAGCTCTGGTCTCATCACAAGAGTTCAAGTCGACTTGGCAGCAGCGAATGGTGTCGGTGATGTTACTTCTACTGATATCGACAGGACTGGTCGCTCTAGTCGGATAGTCATAGTTCCTGGGCAGTTAGCCAATGGCTCGCCGACCGCTAACTCGGCTGCATCCGTTGATCGTTCTTTGATTAGTGCTAACAGTAACTTCGGATTTGCTGTAAATACGTTCTTCTTCACTGATGGATTAGATTACAATCCTAAAACAGGGAATGATGAGTTATGAAAACTCAACTTGAAAAGAACTTAGAAGATATGCTCAACTTACCAGTCGAGCAGCAAATCGCTGACGAGCAGGTTCCTGTAGTTATAAAGAACAATGATTATGAGTTCGCTCGAGAAAACCTTCACGACATAATCGGTAAAGGGTCAAAGGCTCTTGACGAGTTATGCGATGTTGCTAATGCGAGCCAACATCCACGCGCATACGAGGTTGTCAGCACGCTGATAAAGACACTGAGTGATGCGAACTCAAACCTACTCGATATACAAAAGAAAAAGAAAGATATCGAAAAAGAGGATGATAAAGGTCCAAACAAAGTGACTAACAATCTATTCGTTGGTAGCACTGCAGATCTTCAAAAAATAGTTAATCCGAGGAAAGTCATAGATGGCTGAAACATACCTCGGTAATCCGCTTCTAAAAGCTCCTGGCGTTCAAATTGATTTTACGAAGGAACAAATCGAAGAGTATGTCAAATGTGCGAAAGATGCTAAGTATTTCATAGAAACTTATATTAAAATTGTCAACGTCGATAAAGGGTTGGTATCTTTCAATCTTTATGACTTTCAGGAAAAAATGGTTGACACGTTTGTTAATAATCGTTTCACCATATGTAAATTACCACGCCAGAGCGGTAAGTCTACCACAGTTGTAGGTTATATGCTGTGGAATATTCTTTTCAATGACAATCAAAACTGTGCGATTCTAGCTAACAAGGGGCAGCTTGCTCGCGATCTACTTGGTAAGATACAACTTTCATACGAAAACTTGCCGAAGTGGTTACAACAGGGTGTTATCACGTGGAACAAAGGTAATATAGAACTAGAAAATGGATCGAAAGCTGTAGCAGCTTCTACATCATCATCAGCGATTCGAGGAGGTTCATACAACCTGATATTCTTAGATGAGTTCGCATTCGTTGGTATGAACTTGGCTGAAGAGTTTTTCGCATCCGTGTATCCTACGATTTCATCTGGTACCACATCAAAAATTATCATCGTTTCAACACCCAACGGTCTAAACCATTTCTATAAAATGTGGACCGATGCGATGGAACATCGTAGCAATTATATTCCTATCGAGGTACATTGGCGCGACGTTCCTGGACGAGATGATAAATGGCGTGAAGAAACAATAAAAAATACTAGCGAAGATCAGTTTAGACAAGAGTTTGAATGTGAATTCATAGGTAGCGTAAATACATTGATCGCTCCTACTAAACTTCGAAGTCTCGCATTTACTGAGTTCAAAAAGGAAGAGTGGGGGTTAGATTATTTAGAACAGCCTCAGAAAAACCATGCATATGTTATATCTGCCGATGTTTCACACGGTGTAGGATTAGATTACTCTGCTTTTTCTGTATTTGATGTGACCCAAATACCATATCGGCAAGTGGCTAAATACAGAAATGCTGAAATATCACCGATGCTTTTGCCCGAAGTGATACACAGATATGCTAGATGGTATAACGACGCTTTCGTTTTGGTAGAAAATAATGACATAGGAGGCACCGTCGCTGAAACACTACATAATGAATTAGAGTATGATAATATGTTGTCCACTGTCATGAAAGGCAGGGCAGGACAACAAATCAGTGGTGGATTTGGGGGTGGCACCAATTTAGGTGTCCGAATGTCTAAACAGGTAAAAAGAATCGGCTGTCAGACATTAAAAGATATGATTGAGTCTGATAAGTTGTTAGTACAAGATTTCGAAACTATACAGGAACTGTCTACATTTGTAGCAAGAAGGCAGTCCTATGAAGCCGAAGAAGGCGCACATGATGATGTCGTTATGACAATGGTAGCATTTGCTTGGCTCACACGGCAACCATTTTTTAGAGAACTGACAGATACTGATATCAGGGCAAGACTGGCTGAGGAAAAATATCATGCAATGTTAGATGATTTGACACCTCCAGGATTTATAGACGATGGTCAGAGTGAGGATGCTCTCAGTATAGAACGTGGCAGAGCTGATGAGGGATTTTGGACATCGGGTTTGTAAGACGCGATTTTTATAAATAATCCCGTGATAATAAAAAACAGATAACTTTTAACAGGTTATAAGAGAAGAGGAGATTGAATTATGCCATTTCAGGTTTCTCCTGGCGTTAATGTCAGTGAAATTGACCTAACGACCATTGTGCCTGCAGTAGCAACCACGACTGGTGCTATCGCAATGCACTCGATTTGGGGTCCGTCAAATACACGTGTTCTTGTAGATAGCGAGGATACTTTGGTAAACCAGTTTTTCGTAACTGGTCCAAACTCTAATACAGCTTCAGACTTTTTCACCGCAGCGAACTTTCTCGCATACGGTAACTCACTACAAGTTGTTCGTGTTGTTTCTAAATCAACTGGAACGCAAGCTCAAAATGCTCACGGGAACTCAGCCAACACCGCAAGAACCTTTATCGAAAACGATGATGATTACGACGAAAACTATTCCTCAGGGATTTCTAACGTGGGTGGCTGGGTAGCCAAATATCCAGGCGAACTTGGAAATAATATTAGAGTTTCAGTTTGCCCAAGTTCCTCTGCGTTTGAAAGCACTTTGACAGGTAATGTCGCATTTACAAATAACAGTGTCACGGTTACAGGTAACGGAACAGCGTTTAGCACTGAATTGGTAGTCGGTGATGTTATTCTTGCTGGACCAGATAGAACACCACGTAAGGTTGCAACGATTACTAACAACTTCCTGCTCACGGTTCAAACGAAATATGTTGGTAACAATGTGGTTGCTAATACGACCACTGGTGTTTCGCCAACTCGTCGCTGGGAGTTCTTTGATCAGTTTGACACTGCTCCTGGAACCTCGGACTTTGCTAGCAAGTTTGGCTCTAGCACAGATGAGATGCATATTGTCGTTGCTGACGAAGACGGTGGTATCTATGGAACTGCGAACTCTGTAATCGAAAGGTTCAGTAAAGTTTCAAAAGCGAGCGATGCGAAAACAGATGACGGCAGCAATAACTACTATGTCGATGTTATCAACAATCAATCACAGTGGGTTTGGTGGGCTGCTCATGTCGGCACTACAACCAACTGGGGATCGCGTGCTGAACTAGGTAATACATTTGGTGCTGCTGCTACAGTCAATAATGTTTCTCTCGTTTACGGTAGAGACGGTCAGGGTCCATCGGATTCAGATTACATCAATGCTCTGGATGAGTTTAAGGATCCAGAAGTTGTAGACGTTTCCTTCATTCTAAACTCTGCAGGTGGTGCGACTCGTGCGCTTCACGCGATCGATAATATCGCCGAGTTTAGGAAGGACTGTATCGTATGTATTTCACCAGAACGTGCCGATGTTGTCAACAACTCCAGTTACGTTGGCAAAGAAGTTGTGGATACAATTGCTTTCCGCAATACTCTAAGGTCAACTTCTTATGCGGTTATGGACAGCGGTTTCAAATATCAGTATGACAAATATAACGACGTTTTCAGGTATGTTCCGCTAAATGGTGACACCGCTGGTCTTATGGTTCGCACCGATAATACTCGCGACCCTTGGTACTCACCAGCTGGATTTAATCGCGGTATTATGAAAAATGTAGTCAAGCTGTCGTTTAATCCTAATAAAACTCAGCGTGATGAACTTTATAAAAACGGAATTAATCCTGTTATCACTCAGGCTGGTCAAGGAACCTTGCTCTTCGGTGATAAAACTTTGCTCGATAAGCCGAGTGCCTTTGATCGTATCAATGTGCGTCGACTGTTTATCGTTCTCGAAAAAGCGATTGCAACTGCAGCTAAGTTTACGCTCTTTGAGTTCAATGATGAGTTTACGCGAGCACAGTTTAGAAACTTGGTCGAGCCTTTCCTTAGGGATGTTCAGGGTCGTCGTGGTATATTTGATTTCCGTGTTGTGTGTGACGAAACTAATAACACTGGCGAGGTAATAGATAGAAACGAGTTTGTCGGTGATATCTTCATCAAACCTGCTCGAGCAATCAACTTTATCCAACTCAACTTTGTTGCAGTTCGGACTGGTGTTGATTTTTCTGAAATCGTTGGTCAGTTCGGCTAAATATAGGTAAAGAGGAGATATAGGATATGCCATTTAATGTAACAGAGTTCGCCTCTGCTGGTCTACCGTTCGGCGGTGCTCGCCCCTCACTATTCAGTGTGACGGTCGATACTCCAGCTGGGGTTCCCGCAATCGGTGAAAGGATGTCTTTTACCTGCCGTGCTGCTCAGATTCCTGCTAGTATCTTGAGTGTCATCCCCCAAAGGTATTTTGAGTTCTCAATGACGAAGATTTCGTAATTCGTCAGGCAATGGAACAGTGGAGTAATGCTATCAACGCGCATCAGGCTAACTTGCGCGATGGTGGTCTCTCAACTCTAGCAAGTTATCGTACGACTGCTACAGTCAGTCAGTACAATAAAGTTGGCGATGTAGTTCGTACATACGAATTTATCAACATCTTCCCAACTAATGTCAGTGCGATTGACCTTGATTGGGATAATGCTGATGCGATAGAAATTTTCACTGTCGAGTTTCAGTATGATTACTGGCAAACGGTTGCTCCAACGACAACTGGTACTCTAGTCGTTTAATTGAAGCGGTCTATCGATCGGAACACACAGATTCGCTTGCGTGGAGACCGCTAAATATCTTTGGCGGTCTCCATTTCTATTAGGAAGAAGATATGGCAGTTGAATTATTTGGATTTAGAATCGGTCGTGCTGACGAGGAAGCGCAACGTGCCGAGGCGATACCTTCCTTTGCACTGAGCGTGCGATCGAAGATATAGTTAATGAAGCCATTGTAACTAATGAACGTTCGGTTCCTGTTGAATTAGATTTAGATCAGGTGAAACAGCCAGAGCGTGTCAAAAATCGTATCCGCGAAGAGTTTTATAAGATTGGCGAAATGCTCGATCTTTCTAATATTTCGTACGATATATTTAAACGATGGTATATTGATGGGCGTTTGTACTATCACATAATGATAGATGAAACGAAACCTCGCGAAGGAATAAAAGAGTTGCGTTATATCGATCCTCGTAGGATACGAAAGGTTCGTGAACCAGCTAAAAAAATCAATAACAAACCACCGCCACCACGTGGCTTAAAGCCTGCACCTGCATACAATGAGTACTACTTATACAATCACTCAGGCATTGGTGCACAACAGGCGTCACAAGGTATTAAAATTTCACCAGATAGCATATGCCATATTCATTGTGGTTTGATGGATGGTCGCAATAAAATGATCCTCGGTCATTTGCAAAAAGCAATCAAGCCAATGAACCAGTTGCGTATGCTTGAGGATGCTGTTGTAATCTATCGTCTCGCGCGTGCGCCTGAGCGAAGAATATTTTACATTGATGTGGGTAACTTACCGAAGATGAAAGCCGAGCAATATTTGCGCGACATGATGACGAAACATAAAAATAAACTCGTCTATGATGCAAATACAGGTGAGGTCAGAGACGATCGTAAGTTTATGACGATGCTCGAAGATTACTGGTTGCCTCGTCGTGAGGGTGGTCGCGGAACCGAAATTACCACACTTCCTGGCGGTCAGAACCTCGGTGAAATGGAAGATGTAGATTACTTCCGCAAAAAACTTTATATGTCTCTGAATGTTCCAGTGTCGAGACTTGAGGCTGATAATGCATTCAACCTTGGTCGAGCCAGTGAAATATCGCGTGATGAGCTGAAGTTTACTAAGTTCGTCAGCCGTTTACGAAATAGATTCAGCATGTTATTTGACGAGTTGCTTGAAATACAACTTGCTTTAACTGGTGTTATGTCTCGTGCAGAGTGGCGTTCGATAAAAAATAGTGTGAAATATGACTTTATGAAGGATAATTATTTCACCGAACTTAAAGAGCAGGAACTTATCAACTCACGTCTTTCCATACTTCAGCAAGCAGAAGCATTTGAAGGAAAGTTTTTCTCAGCTGAGTGGATCCGTAAACATGTTCTTCGTTTCACCGAGGATGAGATAGCAGAAATCGATGCTCAGATGAAGAGCGAGGCAGGTGATACAGATCAGCCTGAAGAGGAGCCGCCTCAAGAGGAGGAATACAAGCCAGACTCTAATAATCAAATTGTTGAAATACATAGTTCAGTTGAACCAGAAAAACCTCTTTCTGAAGAAGATAAATTACTCATAGAGAGCATGACTAAAGCTCTAGATAAAGTGACAAAAGACGAGATTAAGGATGATCTATGAGTGTCGTCAGCGAATTAAAGGAAGCTAAACTTCTTGCTGCAGCTCTCAAGTTAGCAAAGCAGCACTCGAGTGAAATTATTACTGAGGAGATAGAACTTCTCCGCGAATCGCTCGAAACGCAAATAAAAAATATCGAAAAAATCCATGAAGGTAGTATTTTTACTGGACCGAAAGGCGATCCTGGTTTAACTGGACCACAGGGAGAGGTTGGACCACAGGGTATTAAAGGTGATACTGGCGCACGTGGTCCAAGAGGCGAGCGTGGCTTAATAGGTGAGCAGGGCTATCAGGGTGAAACTGGACCGAAAGGCGAAAAGGGAGATCCTGGTCCACAAGGTGAGCGTGGTTTTATAGGCGAACAGGGTGAGCAAGGTGTGCAGGGTCCAGTTGGACCTATCGGGGCAAGAGGCGAGCGCGGTTTACAGGGTGAAAAAGGTGAAAAAGGCGAACGTGGTTTGCTTGGGGAACAAGGGGTTCCTGGACCGGAGGGTCCACAAGGTCCACAAGGTGAACAAGGTTTGCTTGGCGAACAAGGTCCACCAGGACCTGCAGGTGCAGTCGGACCTCAAGGAGTTCAAGGTAAAACTGGACCGAGAGGTGAAATAGGACCTACTGGACCGAGAGGAGAAAAGGGTGATCCTGGATCCGATGCTGATGTAACTAAATTAGAAGAGCGACTCGAGGTAACTGTCAAACAAATCAATGACAGAATTTCTAAAGTTGCTGCAGGAAGCGGCGGCGGTGGTGGTAGCGGTGAGGTCAGATTAGAATTTTTAGATGATATTGACAGAGCGACTGCCTTAGTAAACGGAAAGTTCCTCAAATATGACTCTGCATCTGGCACGTTCGTTGGTGCTGATGCTGGCGGCAGTCTTACTATAAAAGAAGAGGGAACCAATGTAGGAACTAATATTACAACTCTTGATTTTATTGGATCGACTGTAACCGCGTCGGGCAACTCAACTTTTGTAACTATCAACTCTAATCCAGATGCTACTTTTATATCAAACACAGCAGCTAGACTGTTAATAAATGATCGCGCGCAAGTAGCCAACGTTGCAGCATTAGCTGCTCTCGCTAATACAAACTCAGCTATCAGCAATCTCAATACAAATCTGACTGGTACAAACAC
>LULJ01000513.1_pt1 | contig 16158 bp, 18 predicted proteins | sample 728171 | NCBI WGS metagenome assembly LULJ01 (sample SAMN03860292, study PRJNA289734) | marine metagenome | biome: seawater column; feature: ocean; material: water; isolation source: Red Sea water column Station 169 - depth 25m | place: Saudi Arabia: Red Sea | collected 2011-10-15 | depth 25 m
ATAATTTTTATTGCTGATTCCTTACATTCAGAGGAGCCCAAGAGAGTTTTATGTGAACTGGAGGGTAATTATTCCATTACTTATGATGACTTCAGAAGGAATTATTTTAATGAAGCTGTAGAGATTGCAAAAAATGTAGCAGTAACTACAACTCAATCGATATTTTTTTTAAACAGAGCAAAGCAAACTCTAAATAAAGATGCATGGGATAAAAATAAAATTGATGTTACCCAATATTGGGCCCTAGATGAAAATTCAGATGATCTCCTAAAACTAGACTATGTGGTCGAACCAGCTCCAGTCTGGGTTACGCAAAGTGATTGGGTAAAGGAGAAGAAAGAAACAGGCATTACGGTAACTCATTTTATTGAGAATGGTGCAATGCATCCAAATTATCCTGAATATAAAGTTGATATTTATCAAATAAATAATGAGATAAATTGGTTTACTGGCAAAGCAAGAATTAAAGGAGATATTTGGCTTAAAAGAGTAGATGGTAAAAAAGGCAAAGATCCAAAAATAGAAATTCTTGCAAAAGGAAACTGTGAAAAACAAAAGAAAAAGTTTTGATTAAAGGCCTTGCACTAATAACAAAGAAGTTGGAATAATTATTGACCAAACTAAACATGCTAAGGCTATTGGCTTAAATTGAAGCTTACTCAAGCTTTCCCTATTTATCTGAGTTCCAATACAAAAAAGACCTATCAAAAGGCAAATTCGATTAATTTCCTTGAAGTAGCCTGTAATGATCTCATCAGGTTGGAAAAAAGAATTTAATAAAGCGGCAATCAAGAAGAATATTACAAAAAGAGGTAACCCTAGTCCTTCATTCTTACTTCTATAAAGCCAAGCTGCAAAAATTACTAAGGGGACTATCCAGATAGTCCTTGCAACTTTAAGTGTTGCAGCAACTTCAACTGACAATTCACCTAAACTAGAAGCAGCGCCAACGACAGATGCCGTATCGTGTATTGCAAGTGCAACCCATGCACCAAACTGAACTTCGTTTAGTTGAATGAAGTTATTTAAGGTTGGAAATAATAAAACAGCGACGGCATTTAATAAAAAAACTATCGTGATAGCCATTGTTAATTCTTCTGGTCTAGCTTTAATTGAAGGTGCAACTGAAGCGATAGCAGTTCCGCCACAAACCGCTGTTCCGGAAGCCAAAAGAAAGGATAGCTTTTGAGAAACACCCAATATTTTACCGAGCAATATAACTGCACCGAATGCCAAAAGCACATACAGCGAAATCCAAAAGAAATAAACTGAATTGGTCTCGTAAAGTGAATCTAAACTCAAACTGCCTCCTAAAAAAACGATGCCAGTTTGTAAAATTTTGGATCCATACTTTTGAGTAAGAAAATCTTTGGGTAATTTATAAAAGAGCGCTAGAGATATACCCAAAAATAGTGAGACTGCTGAATTACCAATCCATAAGCTTATTGCAATGATAATTATCGTAATAAAATAAAGCATTATTGAAGTTTGGTGAGTTACAAATGAAGTTGATCTGTAACGGATCAATTATGAGAGTATTAATAACATAAATCAATCTAACGAAAGACTTTAAAAAAGTATAAAATAAATGAATGAATAAAATTTATCTATGTTTTCTATTGTTTCTATTAACCTCATTCTTAGGAGCTTCTGACATCGGTAAACAACACAGTGCATCTAATTTTGAACTACTTGTTCACAAAACTCCGACCTGCGGCTGTTGCAAAATGTGGGTAAACCACATGGAAGAAAATGGATTTACAATAAATACAAAAGATCACCAAAGCCTTGTAAAAATAAAAGACGAACTAAAAATAGAATCTAAGCATAGGTCATGTCATACAGCTGTTTCCTCGCAAGGACATTTTTTTGAGGGACATATTCCAAGTAAATATGTCTCACAATTTCTTTCAGAAGGTGATCCAGATGCAATAGGCCTATCAGTTCCTGGAATGCCTTTGGGTTCTCCGGGCATGGAAGTTGAGGATCGCTTTACCCCTTATGATGTACTTGTGCATTACAAAGATGGATCAACTAAAGTTTATTCAGAAATAAGAAAATAAAATCCTAATTCAAGGATATGTTTTTGCATGGACTAAGTTCCTTTTTATTAAGCAGGCTATTGAATCATTATAAAAATTAAAGATGAATGCAAAAGTATATGGTTTTACTCACTCTCCTTGGGTACAGGCGGTCTTACTGGCTCTTTATGATAAAGAACTAGATTACGATCTTTATGTAAGACCACCTTATGATGTCTTCAAAAAATGGGGCGTCTATATGCCTGCTGTTTCACTAAATGAAGAACCTTGGGAAATCGAGTCAACCGAGATACTAATTAAATTAGGTTATAAACCTATCCTTGCCGATGAACTAAAAGCTGCCAATAGTGCTTGGCAAGGAGTGCTGCATCGAACCGATAATCCATTTAGGTTCTTTCTAAACTTTGCTCGCGGAGGACAGATTTCTGGATCTTTAATTAATAATTCAATAAATAACTTTCTTTTAAGTTTTGTTGCCTTCTATATGTTTATGTTAATAAATATTGGAAAATGGACATTAAAACAAAAGGAACCTGAAAATTTTGGAGATCAGTTCATGTATTGGGAAAAAGTACTTGATTCGTCTGAAGGTTCATTTATGGATGGCATGAAACCAGGTTCAAAAGACTTAGTGATGTTTGGGATAATACAGTGTCATGCTAGTATCCCTGTACCTGCTTTAAATTCCCTTCTTTATGATCCGAGGCTTATAAACCTAAGAAAATGGGTGATTACCATGCAGGACTACTTTAAAGGATATCCGCATCTATATACGGCTAAGTTCTTTAAGTCTGATATCACGGAAGCAGATTCAGCAGACCTTTTTCAAATAATGTCTTTTTTCTTAGGACTTTTAGTGATGGTCTTGCTCTTACCAATTTCAGTTCTATTAGTATTGATACTAATGAGTCGGGTTGAAAAGAACAGAATAAAAAGATTTTAGATGGTAGATCAGACAGGATTTAAGTCTTGATAATGTCCAATCTTCTAATCTCTGGGAGATGTTCGTGTTAATATTAATATCGTAAAATGTCACATGAATAAGTCAATCTTTGTATTATTTATAACTATATTTCTGGTTGCTTGTGAATCAATGAACGAAAATCTGTATGATACTAGACATCCTGTCATAACTATTGACCGCTCTCAAGTTACCAGTCTGAATTGTGTTTATCTGTACAATACTGAAAAGAGAGAAAGTGGTTGGAATAATTCTTTTGCAACTGCAAATGCGCTACGTGTTTTGAAGGATCAAGTTCAAGTGGCTGGAGGAAATGCCATTGTAATTAGAGATATATATTCTTCTAAAGAGTATAGGGATGGTTATAATTTAGATGCAGCTGGTGTCTATATTGATGTTTATAAGTGTCCCGAAAATAGAATTAGGGAATAATCATTTATAAGTGGTGGGCCCGGGAGGACTCGAACCTCCGACCAATGGATTATGAGTCCACTGCTCTAACCAACTGAGCTACAGGCCCTTATTCGTCTAGGAAACCTTTCAAGTGAGAGGATCTAGTTGGGTGTCTTAATTTTCTCAAAGCTTTAGCTTCTATTTGTCTAATTCTCTCTCGAGTCACATCAAACTGCTTACCTACTTCTTCAAGAGTATGATCAGTGTTCATCCCAATACCAAATCTCATCCTCAAAACCTTGGCTTCTCTGGCTGTAAGGCTGCCCAATATATCATCGGTAGCACCTTCAAGGTTTTCTTCTATGGCAGCAACATCGGGCGCATCGATTGAAGTGTCTTCAATGAAGTCACCTAAAGTTGTATCTTCTTCATCTCCGATTGGAGTCTCAGTTGAAATAGGCTCTTTGGCAATTTTTAATACCCTTCTAACCTTATCTTCGGGTAGATCCATACGCTCGCCTAATTCTTCAGGAGTAGGTTCTCTTCCCATTTCTTGAACCATTTGGCGAGATACACGATTAAGCTTATTAATAGTTTCTATCATATGGACTGGTATACGGATAGTTCTTGCCTGGTCAGCTATTGAACGAGTGATTGCCTGACGGATCCACCATGTAGCATAAGTAGAAAATTTATACCCTCTTCTATACTCAAATTTATCCACTGCTTTCATCAGTCCAATATTGCCTTCTTGTATAAGATCTAAAAACTGAAGTCCTCGATTAGTGTATTTTTTGGCTATTGAAATTACTAATCTGAGATTTGCTTCTACCATATCCTTCTTAGCTCTTCGTATTTTTGCCTCACCTATAGACATTTTTCTATTTATGTCTTTTATCTCACTGACGGGTAATTGAATAATTTTTTCAAGTTTAGAAAGTTTATTTTGTAGTCTAACGATCTCGGGCAAGTTTTCTTTTACTTCTTTTGACCACGGTTTTCTTTTCAACTTCTCTAATAATTTCAAGGGCGTCTCTTGCAGGATCAGCTATTATTTCGAATTGAGTAGGAGATAATTTAAGAAATTGGAAAATTTCACCTAATTTTTCTTGTTCTTTAATAGCAGCTTTACTTGTTCTTGTTCTTGCACAAGCTTTATTCGATTTATTGAATTGCCTTTTAAGGGAACTAAAGCGTTTTTTAACTTCAACTGGATCAGGTCCTGAAGCTTCATCTTCTTCAGATTCTCCTTTCTCTTCCTTCTCCTTCTTCTGAGCTAAAGCAGGCGGCGGAATACCTTCTTCTATATCCATAAATCCAACTATTACTTCCGATAGCCTTCTATCTCCCGCTAGAACCTCTTGATATTCATCTAAAATTCTATCGACAATACCTGGGTAAAAACAACAAGCATGCAAAAGTTCTCTTGCACCTTCTTCAATTCTTTTTGCTATTGCTATTTCACCTTCCCTTGTAAGAAGATCTACTGTTCCCATTTCTCTCATATAGAGGCGAACTGGATCAGTTGTCCTTCCTACCTCAGACTCAACAGTAGTCAAAGTGGTTCTGGTATCTGCAATAGTTTCTGGAGCTGCATCAGAATTGTCATCATTAGCAGAATTATTGGATTCTAGAACTTCTATACCAATGTCCATTAACATCTGAATAGTCTCTTCAACCTGATCAGGATCAGAAATATCCTCAGGTAGCATGGAGTTTATATCCTCATAAGTAAGAAAACCCTGATCTTTTCCTTTATCTACAAGTTCTCTAAGCCCTGAATTTTCAAGATCTTCCTCTCCAAAAATAGCTTCATCAGTGGCTTCAACAGCCTCTAATTCTTTTTCTTTTGACTCAATGGGAGGATTTTTTGCTTTTCTTGCCATAACAAATTTCAGGGTGGGCAATTATATTAGTTTTTTCAACAAAATACCTAACTTTTAATTTAATGAGCCTTTTTGACTAAGTTCTCTTAATAGATTCTTCTCTGGTTCTTCAAGTCGATGTAGATTAGTCAACAAATGTTGTTGAAGCTCAAAAGTTTCATCCTCAGATAATTTCCCTGTTTCAAATATTTCTTTTAGCTCAATTATTCTTGTTACAGAATCCGATTTCCTCAATTTCGATATACAGTCATTCAAATAATCAATAGCATTCTGTTCCTCTATCGCATCATTTACCGCAATCAATGCACCTATGAAAGAAGCTGATTCTTTATCAAGTGTACTTAAGAGAGCAGAAATACCTGCATCAGGCTTTTCTTTAAAAAATGATACTACTGTTATCATTAGCTGAACTTCAGGCTCATTAAAGTCACTAAATTTTTCATGATCTTTGATGTGATTAGCCAAGTATGGATAAGTTAGAACTAAAGATAAAATTTTAGATCCTAATAAGGTTGAGTCATAACTTATTTTATCTTCTTCAAGATCGGCTGTTGGATTTTTGATTTCACGTTTTGGATAACTTATATTTTTGTTATGAGTTTTGATATCTTTAATTTCTAAACCTGTTAACTTAGAAACCTCCCCTTCCAATAATTTCTTAATCGAACTTTCTTGCATGCCAGAAAGTAATTCCATAGCCTTTGAGGCCAGTGAAGCTTTTTGCTCTAGTGAAGTAACTTCAGATGCCATAGTTAATCTATCTATAAAATATTCAGATAATAATGTTGCATTATTAGATTTTGCTTTAAATTCATCTAAAGAATTTTTTTCTAACAAACTAGCGGGATCCTCTCCTTCAGGTAGAAATAGAAATTTTATCGTCTTACCATCGGTTACAGCTGGTAAAACATTTTTAAGAGCACCCCATGCAGCTCCTCTACCAGCGTCATCGCCGTCAAAGCAAAAGATTATTTCGTTTACTATTTGCAGTAGCTTTTGAATGTGAAATCTGTTGGTGGCAATTCCCAATGTAGCAACTGAGTTTGTCATGCCATGTTCATACATAGCTATAGAGTCCATATAACCTTCAACCACAAAGATTTCTTTTAAATCCTTTCTGAATTCTAAGGCCTCATAAAATCCATAAAGTTCACGATTTTTCTGAAAAATTGGAGTTTCTCCTGTATTTAAATATTTTGGTTGATCCTCAGGATTCATGACTCTGCCACCAAAACCAACCACTCTGCCTTTCCGATCTTTTATTGGAAACATTAACCTATCTCTAAAGAAATCAAATAACTTATCGTCTTTATTTTTTTTTGATAAACCTGCTTTAATTAAAACTTCTTCTTTTATGCCTTTACTGAGCATTTCTTTAGACAGTGCATCCCAAGAATTTCTTGCATATCCTAAAGAAAATTTTTTACAGACTTCACTCGAAATCTTTCTATTGTTAAGTATGTAATTTCGAACATGTTCTGAATCCTTGGAATCTGATAAGTTCTTTTCAAAAATCTTCATTGCCATCTTTAATGCAACATATAAGGGGTCTTTTTCACTTGTAAATGACTGATTATTTTCATAGGGAACTTCCACACCGGCTCTTGCTGCCAATGCCTCAATGGATTCGATAAAGTCTAATCCTTGATGGGACTGCAAGAAACCAATCACGTTCCCTGTAGCTCTACATTTAAAACAATAATAAAATTGTTTTTGGTCACTGACACTGAATGAAGGATTTTTTCCATCATCACAAAAAGGACATTGACCAAAATGGTCTTTACCTTTCTTTTTCAGAGGTAAATAGGATTCCACTAGAGAAACAATGTCAGTCATATCCACGATTTCTGTAATGAAGTCTTTAGGTATAGAACCTGACATTAATACTTGCTCCTAAACCAATCTTCCAAAATAATTTGTGCAGAAATACTATGTTTATTTCTTGAATCTTTTATTCCCATCTGGATATTTTCTAACCTCTCTCTAGCCTCTCTGCTGGACAATCTTTCATCTGTTTTTTCTATACAAATATCATATCTTTTATTCAGAGCAGTTGAAAATTTATCGGACGAATCTTGAATCTTGCTCCTAGTTCCATCCATATTCAATGGATCACCTACGACAAATAAGTTGGGTTTCCATTCTTTAACGATCAAATCTAATTCTACCCAGTCAGGTAAGCCGTCATTTGCATGAATAGAGTAAAAAGTAGATGCTGTTTTAGTGATTTCTTGTCCTATCGCAATACCAATATTTTTAGTACCAAAATCAAAAGCCATTATCACTCTAGGAGAATCCTTATTCATTTAGAAAATTCTTCGACCGATTCAATAAAAATTTCAGCTACATCGATATCGCAAAGCTCTTTATATTCCTTAAAGCAAGTTGGACTTGTTACATTTATTTCCGTTAGATAATCTCCAATAATATCAAGACCTACTAATAAAAGTCCTTTTTCTGTTAATGATGGGCCTACTTCTTCACATATCCACAAGTCTCTTTCTGATAGAGACTTTGCTACGGCAGAAGCACCTGCAGCTAAGTTACCACGAAGCTCACCTTCTGCAGGCACCCTGGCAATGGAAGCGCTCATAGGTTTCCCAGCCACAATCAGAATACGTTTATCTCCCTCTGATATTTCAGGTATGAATTCTTGGATCATGACCTTTTCAGTGAAATGATTAGTAATTGTTTCTAAAATGACATTTAAATTTGGATCATTAGCCTTAACTCTAAAAATAGAAGCTCCACCCATTCCGTCTAGTGGCTTAATGACAGTATCTTTATTTTCCAGTACAAAATCGGTTAGAAAATCTTTTCGGCTTGTAACAAGGTGCTTAGTACAGCATTGAGGAAATTCCGTGGCATAAACCTTTTCATTACAGTCTCTCAAGCTTCTAGGGTTATTAAAGATATTAACTCCTTGTCTCGCAGCCATTTCTAAAACGTACGTGTTGTAAATATATCCGGAATTAAAAGGAGGATCTTGCCTCATTAAAATTGTATCGAGTGCGCTGAGTTCAATTATTGTTTCCTCTTCTTTGGTAAACCAGTCCGATTGATCATTCCTAACCTCCATTTTATTAGAAATTGCATACGGAATACCCGATTTAATGAATAGAGAATCAGGAGTGATATAAATGATTTCATGACCTTTTCTTTGAGCTTCGATCATCATCGCTAAAGTGCTATCTTTTTTAAAATTGATAGTCTCGATGGGATCCATAACAACACCTAGCTTCATCTTTAGTCTGACTCCTGAATTAAAATTCCTTTGCAGCATATCTTAAAGCACTTATAACTGATATTGCCGCAGTTTCTGCTCTTAAAATACGGGGGCCTATATTAACAGGTATAAAGCCATCTTCTTTCAAACTCCTAATCTCCTGCTCAGTGAAATCGCCCTCAGGTCCAATAGCGATTGAAATAGAATCTTTAATTTCTATTTCTGACAACATTATTTCTGCCTCTGGATAGAGAACTATTTTGATATCGGAATTGATTAACTTAGACCAATCCTCAATCTTTAGAGGCTCAGTTATTTCGGGAATCCAATTCTCGCCACATTGCGCGCATGCTCCTCTGGCTATTTGATTCCATTTTTCTATTCTTTTTTTTAAATTAACATTTGCTCTATTTACTGTGACTCTTTCAGTCAACAAGGGTGAAAAGTTCCCAACACCTAATTCTGTAGCCTTCTGGACTGTTAAGTTAAAAGGATCATTCTTAATCAGAGACTGACCTAAATTAATTTGAATTCCATATCTATTAGATAGTGGATAATTTTCTATGATTAAAATCTTAAGAATTTTCTTATCAATACCTAAAATCTCAGCTAAAGCCGAGTTCCCCTTCCCATCGAAAACTTTAAATCTATCCCCAGCTCTTTTTCTAAGAACATTAAGTTCATGATGAAAATCTTTTTTATATAGTGATATAACTTCCCCTTCAATATAGGGAAGATCTAGAAATGTTCTCGTATATTCGCTATTACTCATTGAAGGATATATTAAATCATCAAATCTATTTTTAGGGCATCGTAAAAAAACTGTTCAATATTTCACTAAACTCCTTGAAAGAAAAAATATGTTGGGTATTATTCCTAGTCCCTTCAGTGAATAAAGATGACGAAAATTTAGTAAAGTGACAAAGAACAAGAAAAAGAAATTCAACGGTGAAGGCAAGCAGTTAAGTCATCAAGTTTCCAAAAGTATGCACAAGTATTTCGAGCAGTTAGACGGCGAAAATCCTACTGATATTTACAATATGGTTTTAAAAGAAGTTGAACTTCCTCTGCTAGAGATAGTAATGAAGCAGTGTGGTGATAATCAATCAAAGGCCAGTAAGATATTAGGCATAAATAGAGGTACCCTTAGAACTAAACTAAAGGAACATAATCTACTTTAAACTATAGATGGCTCAAACTGCCAACCCAAAGATTAAAAGAGCTTTAGTAAGTGTGTCTGATAAAGAAGGCATTGTCGATTTTTGTTCATCTTTATCTGATGATTTTGGGATAGAAATCATTTCTACAGGAGGTACTCTAAAAACCCTATTAGATGCGGGAATCAACGCAATAGATATTTCAAAATATACCGGATTTCCTGAAATGATGGATGGGAGAGTTAAAACCCTTCATCCAAAAGTGCATGGAGGAATACTTGCCAGAAGAGATATCGATCAGCAGGTCATGTTAGAAAATGAGATAAAAGCAATAGACTTAGTAATTGTTAATCTTTATCCATTTATTGAAACCATCGCAAAAGAAAAAACTACGCTAGAGACTGCAATAGAAAATATTGATATCGGTGGACCTAGTATGGTTAGGTCAGCTGCAAAAAATAATTTATATGTGGGTGTGGTAGTGGAGCCAAATGATTATGAAAAGATCCTTCAAGAGATTAAAGCTAACGACGGCTCACTTACTTTAGATACTAGAAGGAATTTGGCAGCTAAAGCATTTAGCCATACAGCAAATTATGATTCGGCAATCTCGGATTACCTCAATCACAAACAAACTACAAAACCGGGGTATTTGTTTGGCAGATATCAGCTTAAACAAGAACTAAGATATGGTGAAAATCCTCACCAATCTGCAGCCTTCTACGTCAATACAAATCAGCCCAGGGGAAATAACGTCTCTTCTGCCGAACAGATACAAGGCAAAGAACTTTCTTATAATAATATTGCTGATACAGATGCTGCATACGAATGTGTGAAAGTTTTTTCTGAACCGGCTTGTGTAATAGTAAAACATGCCAATCCTTGTGGAATAGCACTTGGGTCTAATATTAAAGAAGCGTATGAAAAAGCTTTTGCTTCAGATAAAACATCAGCATTTGGCGGAATAATAGCTTTTAATCGCTCTCTTGATCAATCTACAACTGATAAAATTGTTGAAAATCAGTTTGTGGAGGTAATTATTGCTCCAGGAGTAGATCATCAAGCACGTGAAATCCTATCTAAAAAAGAAAATATCAGACTTTTAGATACTAAGGAATTAGGAGAACCTACAAAAGAACCAAAAATATTGAGTGTTAATGGTGGATTATTAATCCAAGATAATGACTTAGCGGTTATCACAAGTGCAGATCTAGAAGTAGTATCTAAGCGTAAACCAAGTAAAGACGAAATAGACAACTGTCTTTTCGCCTGGAAAGTATGTAAGTTTGTTAAGTCAAACGCCATTGTGTATACAAAAGATAATCAAACGATTGGCATAGGTGCCGGACAAATGAGTAGAGTTGATAGTGCACAGATAGCAGCCTCTAAAGCCGTTGAAAGAGGCTTTGAAACACAAGGATGCTCAATGGCGTCTGATGCTTTCTTTCCTTTCAGAGATGGAATTGATGCCGCAGCTAAAATAGGGATCACATCTGTCATCCAGCCTGGAGGTTCGATGCGCGATCAAGAAGTAATTGATGCTGCTAATGAAGCGGGTATGGCCATGCTATTCACCGGCGTGAGACATTTTAGACATTGATAAATGAAGGTATTGATAGTTGGGTCAGGTGGAAGAGAACACGCCCTATCGTGGAAAATATCTAAAAGCCCCTTGGTTAAAAAAATTTTTGTTGCCCCTGGAAATGGGGGAACAGAATTGGAAAATTCTATTATCAATATTGATATACAAGCTGAAGATATTGAGGGATTGGTAGAGTTTGCCATCAATAAACAAATCGACTTGACTGTCATTGGACCCGAAAATCCTTTGGTCAATGGAATAACTGATAAATTCGAAGAGTCAGGATTAAGGTGTTTTGGGCCATCAAAAGGAGCCGCACAACTTGAAGGGTCAAAGGAGTTCATGAAGGATTTCCTTAGAAAATATAATATCCCTACGGCGGAATATTCCTCGTTCACCGACTCCATTAAAGCAATCGACTATGTAAGAGAAAAAGGATGCCCTATTGTAATAAAAGCTGATGGTCTAGCTGCTGGAAAAGGTGTAACAATTGCAAATAATATTGATGAGGCCAAAGAAGCAATAGATCTGGCGCTAGAATCTGAAATTTTTGGAGAAGCCGGAAGAAAAATTGTAATAGAGGAGTTCCTAGATGGAGAAGAAGCGAGTTTTATCGTAATGACCGATGGGATTAATGCTATTCCGTTTCCTACTTCACAAGATCACAAAGCAAGAGACGAAAAGGATAGAGGACCAAATACCGGTGGTATGGGTGCATATTCTCCAGCGCCAGTAGTTGATAGCATTGTCCATGAGAAAATCATGCAAGATGTAATTTATCCTACGCTAAAAGGTTTGCGAGAAGAGGGATATAAGTATGTTGGTTTTTTATATGCCGGGATGATGATAGATCAAGATAAAAATCTAAAAGTACTTGAATTTAATTGCCGTTTTGGTGATCCTGAGACGCAACCCATAATGATGAGACTCAAATCGGATTTAGCTGACCTTTGTTTTAAAGCATGTGAAAGTGATCTTAGTAATGAAACGCTTGAGTGGGATGAAAAAAAATCTCTAGGAGTGGTGATTGCTGCAGAGGGATATCCTTCAAAGTATGAAATAAATAAAAAGATTAAAAACATCCCCTCAGAAAAAAATGATCTTAAGGTTTTCCATGCCGGTACTAAATTCCAAGAAGATAGCTTAACTTCAAATGGAGGAAGGGTAATGTGCGTCACTGCACTGGGCTCTTCAATTCAATCTGCTCAAAAAAAAGTTTATAATGCGGTATCTGAAATTGCATATGAAGATGCTTTTTACAGAAAAGATATAGGTTACAGAGCAATAGATAGAGAAAAAGAAAAATGAGCTTAATAGATAAATTTATCACTGAGATCGATAAAGGTTTGAAGTTTTCTACACATAACTACCAGAAAGAATCGAGGCAGTATCCTGCACAAAACATTGATAAAGACTCTTTGAATGAACTCGACAGAAGTATTTCTGCAAGCCTGATGAGAATAAATCATGCCGGTGAAGTTTCTGCTCAGGGCTTATATAGAGGCCAGGCCCTAACGGCTAGACTTGATGGCACTAGAGAAAAAATGGATGAAGCGGCTGAAGAGGAACTTGATCACTTGGCATGGTGCAATAAAAGACTTGAAGAACTTGATGAAAAACCAAGTATTTTCAATCCTATCTGGTATGGACTATCTTTCACTATGGGGGCAATTGCTGGCATGGCTGGAGATAAATGGAGTTTAGGTTTTGTCCATGAAACAGAAGAGCAAGTCGTTAAGCATCTGAAAAGTCATATGGATAAGATTCCAGCTAGCGACGCAAGAACTGCTTCAATTCTAGAACAAATGGCCATTGACGAAGCACATCATAGCGAAGAAGCTCTTCAATCAGGTGCTGTTGAGTTACCTGATAATGTAAAAAAACTAATGGCTGGCATTGCTAAAATAATGACTAAATCAAGTTATTATGTTTAGTAAAAAATTATTTTTAAATTACCCATTGCTAATTAAATCTACACAGGTATAGTTGCGCGCGTAGCAATTATGCTATGTTTTTTGAAAAGGATAATATGAATATATACGTTGGAAATATTCCCTGGAGTACATCTGAGGAAGAATTAGAAGCTCATTTTGCTCAATACGGAAACGTCAACGCAGTCAGGATAATCACTGAAGGTCACTCAGGTAGATCGAAAGGTTTCGGATTTGTTGAGATGGAATCAAAAGAAGCAGGCCAAGCAGCAATTGAAGCGCTTGACGGAAATGATTTTGGTGGAAGAGATTTAAGAGTAAACGAAGCCAAACCTAGAGACTAGCTCTCACTAGAAGAATTAATCTTTTCTTCTAAATAAAGAAACAAAGTTCAAAGCCAAGATATTATCTTGGCTTTACTTTTTTTTGTATTTCCAGTTTATTCTGGGGAGAAAAAAAGCTTTCTGAGTTCAGTTCCTGGATTTTCTGCTCTCATAAAAGACTCCCCGACTAGAAAGTTTAAAACATCGTAATTGAGTATTTGGTCTATATCTTCTCTTGTCTTTATTCCACTTTCAGATACGATTAGTTTGTCTTTTAAATTTAGAGATAATTCTTTGGTAGTTTTAAGGTCTACTTCAAAAGTACTCAAATTCCGATTATTAATGCCAATAAATGGAAAGTCTATTGGTTGAATACGTTCCAGTTCAGCTTGGTTATGAATCTCCACCAAAATATCTAGATCTAGGCTTTCAGCAATATTTTTAAACTCCTTAAGTTGACTATCTGATAAAGCAGATACGATTAATAAAATACAATCTGCACCATATAATTTGCTCTGATAAATCTGATACTCATTAATAATAAAATCTTTTCTTAAAAGAGGAATCTCTACTTTAGACCTTATCTTCTTGAGATACTTTAAAGAGCCTTGAAAGAATTTTTTGTCAGTCAGTATGCTCAGACAAGTGGCATTATTTTCCTCATATTGTTTAGCGATAGTTTCAGGTGAGAAGTTCTCTCTGATCACACCTTTGCTAGGAGAAGCCTTTTTTATCTCTGCAATTACAGATACAAGGCCTTTATTATTTCTTTGCTGGATAGATTGAATAAATCCTCGTCTTGGAGGCAAATCTAAAATCTTAGATTTGATATCTTCTAAGCTTTCTCTTCTCTCTTCCTCAGCTACAACTGAGTGTTTATCTCTTATAATTTCGTCAAGGTAGCTTTCCATTAGAATTTAGAGGAGTATTCAACTAATTGATTAAGTTTTTCAATCCCACCGCCATCTTTTACACATTCATTAGCTAATCTAATACCCGCCCCTAATGAGCTTGATACTTCAGAAACATATAGTGCAGCACCAGCTGCCATCGAGATCATAGAAGAAGCTTCTGGATGTTTATCAGCTAGCCCTAATTTTACGAGATTAAGACTTTCTTCTGGAGAATTCACTTGTAATCCATTAAGCGAAGAAGTTGTGAAATTAAAATCTTCGGGGTTAATAGTATACTCAGAGATATCTCCATCTTTCATCTCTACAACCAAGGTTGGAGAAGCGATACTTATCTCATCCAAGCCATCTTTAGAGTGAACAATCATGGTATGTTCACTTCCCAATTCCTTTAATACATTAGTAATGGGCTTCATCCACTTCTTATCATAAACACCCATAACTTGTCTTTTAGCAGATGCGGGATTAGTCAAGGGCCCAAGGACATTGAAAATACTCTTTTGAGCAATTTCTTTCCTAGGGCCAACAACATGCTTCATAGCACTATGATGGGCTGGAGCAAACATGAATCCTAAGCCGATATTTTTTATACAATCTGCTACTTCATTAGGTTTAAGTGTAAGAGGAACACCTGCTTGTTCAAGAAGATCAGCGCTACCGCTGCTCCTCGTCGCTGACCTGTTGCCATGTTTTGCGACTTTTGCTCCACATTGACTTGCAACAAATGCAGAAGCGACTTTTGCAGAAAGTTCTCTCATTACTTCAACCGCACCAATTACTTCTTCAACCGTTTCTCCTTTCATCGATAAAGCTATTAAAAAAGCACCGATTTGAGCATCAGTAGCCTTACCTTCTAATATCTCAAACATAACAGAAGACATTTCTTGTTTTTGAAGATCTTGATTTGAGACTACTTTGCTTATTCCTTCTTGTATATTCATATCTAGTAAGTATCCAAAAAGTTCTTAAGAAGAGATTTGCCGTGTTCAGTCGCGATGGATTCAGGATGAAACTGTATTCCAGTGATTGGTTCTGAATTATGTTGAATAGCCATTATGGTCCCGTCTTCAGATCTAGCCGTGATATCAAACTCTTTTGAAAGTGATGATTCTTCAATAACAAGGGAATGGTATCTTGTAGCGAGAAAGTCTTTTTCTACTGAAGAGAATATGCCTTTTCCATTATGACTAATTTTTGAAAGCTTGCCGTGCATAATCTCATTAGCTTTTATTATATTTGCACCATAGGCAGAACCAATGGATTGATGGCCTAAGCAAACACCTAAAATGGGTACTTTACCTGAAAATTCTTTGATCACTTCAACCGATATTCCAGCTTCTTTTGGCGTACAGGGGCCAGGAGATATAACAATATAATCTGGAGATTTATTTTTAATTTCCTGAACGCTTATAGCATCATTCCTATGCACCTCTACTTCCTGTGACATTTCGTAAAAGTATTGAACAAGGTTGTATGTAAAAGAATCATAGTTATCGATCATCAGTAACATATCTCAACCTTCTAGTTTTTCCTGTACCATTTCTGCAGCTTTGAAAATAGCTCGACCTTTATTCAGTGACTCTTTCCATTCTAGATCCGGAACTGAGTCTGCAACCCAGCCTCCTCCTGCCTGTATATAGAGTACTTCGTCTTTAATGACTGCTGTCCTGATTGCAATTGCCATATCCATATTACCCTGCCAAGAAAGGTATCCTATTGCTCCACCGTAAATACCTCTTTTCACAG
>LULJ01000273.1_pt1 | contig 15989 bp, 15 predicted proteins | sample 728171 | NCBI WGS metagenome assembly LULJ01 (sample SAMN03860292, study PRJNA289734) | marine metagenome | biome: seawater column; feature: ocean; material: water; isolation source: Red Sea water column Station 169 - depth 25m | place: Saudi Arabia: Red Sea | collected 2011-10-15 | depth 25 m
GCTTTAGTCCTTGAATATCTATGGGGTTGGAAAATAACTATTTTTTTATTATTTTTCCAAATTTTATCTACCGTCTCTAAAGTTACACTTATTTCTTTAGGATGATGTCCATAGTCATCAATAAGAGTTATTCCCTTATTAAAAATATTATTTGAAATTACCTCAAAACGCCTCTCGACTGTCTTGCAAGACAATAAAGCTTCTGAAATGTCTTTAATTTTTATTCCCTCTTCAATACTCATAATAATGGAGGCTACAACATTCAGCACATTGTGCTCCCCATGTAAGGGGACAGAAAATTTAAAATTAGAATTATCCAAATTATTTTTTAAGCTAAATTTACATCCTTCAATAGATTGCGTGAGATCTGTGATTTGAAAATCGTTCGTCTTTTTAAAACCGTAACTTATAAAATTCCTTGGAACTTTTTTAATTAACTTTACTAATTCTTTGCTGTCTCCATAAAAAACAATTTTTCCTTGGAATGGAACATTCATAGCAAATTCTTTAAATGCTTCTTTTAACTTTTTGAAGTCTCCATCGTAAGTTTCTAAATGATCATTATCAATACTCGTAATAATTAAATTGTTTGGTCTTAATGATAGAAAGGAACCGTCACTTTCGTCAGCTTCAGCTAAAATGTGAGGTCCTTTACCAAGCGCAGCATTGGACTCAAAAGATTTTATTTTTCCACCGATAATATATGTTGGATCAAGGTTACATTTAGTAAATATATGAGCAAGAATACATGTAGTTGTGGTTTTTCCATGACTGCCTGCAATGGCTATACTCTTCTTTAAATTCATTAAATTAGCTAACATTTCAGCTCTTCTAATTATCGGAATTCCCATTTTTTTACCATGGATCATTTCTGGATTGTCTTCAGAAATTGCTGATGAATAAACTATGAGATCAATATTTTTTAAATTTTCAGAATCATGCTTGTCATAAACATTGATCCCTAGATTTTGTAATCTTGAAGTTATCAATGATGAGGCATTATCAGATCCTGAAACTTTATAACCAGAATTTAATAGAATTTCTGCTATTCCACTCATGCCAGCTCCACCAATTCCAATTAAGTAAATATTTTTTATTTTTTTCATTAAGGTCTCATTATTTCTTCATGAATAATTTCTTCCGGATGCTTTATTGCTGCTCTAAATGAGTTTTCTCTCATCATTGCTAATTTTTCTTTGTTTTCACCTTTAATATCATTTAGAACTTTTACAACACTCTTTTCCATATTTTCATCTTCTTCTATTAGAAATCCAGCATTTAAATCACTTAAGTGTTTAGCATTAAAAAACTGATGATTATCTATTGCCCATGGCAAAGGAATAAAAATTCCCAAAGAACCTGATGCTGAAATCTCTGAAACTGTAAGCGCTCCAGCGCGACAAATTATAATATCTGCCCATTCGTAGAAATGGTGAATATTTTCTATGTACTCGATTATTTCAAATTCTGTTTCATGAATTTTATTTTCTTTATAGAAATTCTCGGTATCTTTAAAGTTATTTTTCCCACATTGATGTTTAATAGATAAATTTTCAACTTGAGATAAGGCTTTCGGTAATAAACGGTTAAGATTTTTAGAACCCTGACTGCCTCCTAAAATTAAAATCCTTAAAACATGATCTTTTGGAAAATTTATTTTTTTTTCATGATACAAATTGTAAATTTTTGGATTTATTGGATTACCTGAGAGGATAATTTGAATTTCTTTCTGATTGGATATTTTTTCAAAATAAATTTGGGCCTGCTTGAAGCCACAAAAAACTTTTTTTACTTTTTTTGTGCTAACTAAAAGCCTTGATACCGAACCTGGAATGGTATTTTGTTCTTGAAGGTAAACAGGGCCTTTAAAATAAAAAAAAGCTGCTAAAGAAACATAACCACCAAAAGCTAATAAAGGAATTTCGTTTTTAGAAAAAAATTTTAATGGCCTAATTTTTATAAACAGGTAAATTCCAGTCAGTATGAAAGCAATAAGCGCTTTAATTTTTGAAACCGACGATTTTCCTCTAAATCCTGATAATGGGATTTTTATAAATTTAATATTTAAATTTTCAGCAATTTTTTTTTCTGGTCCCCTTGAGGTACCGATCCATATCACTTCGGTTTCTTCAGATAGAAATTTTTCAGCTACCACTTTTGCTGGATATACATGTCCCCCGGTACCTCCCGAGAGAATATAAATTTTTTCTAACTTAGACATTTAAAATTTTATTCTTGTTAGTAAAAGATTCTGAAATCTCAAAATTAATCCTTAGCACTAATGCAATTAATGCAAACATAAGTAAAAGGTTGCTGCCGCCAAAACTTATAAAAGGAAGAGTAATCCCTTTGGTGGGTAGCATGCCGCTAGAAACTCCAATATTTATGAATACGTGAAGGGCAATACAGATGCCAGCGCCATAGGCAATGTAGGAACCAAGATAATAATTAGCATGTCTTGCTAACCTGCCTATGTAAAAACATTTAAAAATTAGAAAAGAAAAAAGTGCTACTAAAAAGATACAAAAAAGTAGTCCCATTTCTTCGGCTATGATCGCAAAAATAAAATCGGTTTGAGCATCGGGGAGATAATGTAATTTTTGAAGGCTTTCTCCTAAACCAACACCAAACCAATCTCCTCTCCCAAAGGCAATCAAAGAATGGGAGAGTTGCCAACCTTCATTTTGATAAGTATCCCAAGGATTCATAAAACTTAAAATTCTTTTCATCCTCCATGGGACAGTTAATATCATTAATATAAAAACTGACATTCCTAAAGAAAAAATTACGAAAAGGTGTCTTAGAGGTGCTCCTGCGATAAACATGATACTTAAAGCAACTACAAAGATAACTGCTGATGAACCGAGATCAGGTTCAAATAGAACAAGAGATATTGCCATAACAACTACCAGAATTGGTTTCCAAAAACCTAACCATTTTTCTTTAAACTCATCTAATCTCCTTGAGCAATAGGAAGAAATGTAAATTATCAAAGCAAATTTCATTAATTCTGAGGGTTGTATAGAGAACCCAAAAACCCTTATCCATCGATTTGCACCATTTACCTCTTGTCCGATAATCGGTGCAAAGACTAAAAAAAGTAAAAAGAAAGCAATTAATAAAATTTGAATATCTACTTTCGACCAAAAATTTATTGGAAACCTAAATATAAGTAAAAAAATAATCAAAGAAATTATTACTTTGCTTATGTGAGAAATAATCAAAGAAAAACTTCCTTCGGTTAATGGAAGAGAAACGGAAGAGACCATAATTATGCCAAATAAAGTAAGAAAAAATACTGAGAAGATAATGCCCCAATCAAAATCTTTTAATTCATAGTTTCTATAAAGCTCTCCAAGAAGTATTCTTTGCAAAAGAGATTGTTTATTAATTTTATTCATTTAAGACCATTTCTTTAAAAACATGTCCCCTTTCTTCATAACTTGAAAAAGCATCAAAACTTGAACAAGCTGGTGACAAAAGGATTACTTCATCTGAAAGAGTTATTTTTTTTGCAATATCAGTAGCTTCTTTTAGATCTTTAGCTTCAAATAATTTTTCTTTTGAAATGTTTCTTTTAATTTGATCCTTGTCCTCACCAAATAAAATAATATTTTTGCAATTTTTTGATAAAAAATTTGAAAATTCATTAAAATTAACTCCCTTACCTCTGCCGCCACATAAAACACTAACCTCTCCTAATTTTTTTGCACTCTTAATTGCTTCTTTTGCAGCGCCAATATTTGTTGCTTTAGAATCATTTATGAAAATCCTTCTTTTTTTGTCTTTATGAAAAATTTCGAATCTGTGTTGTAGTTTTGAGTAATTTTCTAGAGAATTCGTCAAATCAATTTCCAGATTTAAAGATTTTAAAATAGCTTTGATCGCATTTAAATTTTGTTCTTCAATTTCTAAATTATTAGTATTAAAAAGAATATCTACTTCAGAAATATCATGTTTATTAGCTTCATTTCCAATTCTAACTTTTGCTTTTTTAAAGATAGAATTCTTTGTTATTAAATAGTCCTCAAATGTTTCATGGTAATCCAAATGATCTTCAGTGATGTTTAAGATTATTGCGACGTCGCAATTTAAATTATTACTTATTTTTAAATGGAAGCTTGAAACCTCTATGAGAGAATAATCTAAACTTTCTTCAATGCAGTCCAAAACAGGTAACCCAATATTGCCCATTGCTTTGGCTTTAAAACCTTTATTAGTTAAAATTCTTTCTAACATCGAACAGACAGATGACTTTCCATTAGTTCCGGTGATCAATATTTTTTTGGAATCATGTCTATTAGTAAAAATTTCAATATCTGTTTCTATCGGAATTTTTTTTCTAATAATATTTTGATAAATCTTATGTTTTATATCAAATCCTGGAGAGCAAATAACCCGCGAATAATTATTTAAGTCAATTTGATCATAAGGTTTCAAGTTCTCTAAAAACTCTCGATTATCAATAAAAACCTGGGAGAGTTCTTCTTTAGGTCTAGTATCAAAAAAATTAAAAAGAAATTTATCTTTTAGGTATCTTGCGACTGATCGTCCTGTCAAACCTGTTCCAAGAATTAAGACAGATTCCATCTAAAACACCTCAAAATCTATCTCAGCCTAAAAGTTGCAAGAGCAAACAAAACTAATATCAAGGTAATAATCCAAAATCTAACTATAATTTTGGGTTCCGCCCATCCAGATAATTCAAAATGATGATGAATAGGAGACATTTTAAATACTCTTTTACCTCTCAATTTAAATGAAATAACTTGAATAATTACAGATAGAGTTTCCATAACAAATACTCCTCCCATAATAGCTAAAATTACTTCTTGTCTTACCATTACAGCAATTGTCCCTATTGCTGCTCCCAAAGAAAGCGATCCTACATCTCCCATGAATATTTGTGCAGGATAGGTGTTGAACCATAAAAATCCAATTCCAGCACCTATGAGCGCTCCACATACGATTAAAATTTCACCTGAGTTTGGTAAATATGGAATGTTTAAATAATCAGAAAGAATTATATTTCCTGACATATAAGCGACAACTCCTAATCCTCCAGCTACCATAACTGAAGGCATTATCGCCAAACCATCTAATCCATCAGTAAGGTTAACAGCATTGCTTGTTCCGACAATTACAAACAAAGATAGAAAGATAAACCAAATTCCTAATTCTAGAGAGAATTCTTTAAAAAAAGGAAGTATCAAGCTTGTTTCTTGTGTAGTTTCAGCGGAAAAATATAAAATTAAAACTGCAATTGTGGCAAAAGAGAATTGCCAAAAAAGCTTACTTTTGCTTGATAACCCATCACTGCTTTGATTTTTTAATTTTAAATAATCGTCCAAAAATCCAATAATTCCGAACGATGAAATTATGAATAATAAAATCCATAAAAATTTACTTTCTAAATCTCCCCAACATAGGCAAGAAAAAATGATAGCAGCTAGTATTAAGATGCCTCCCATAGTAGGAGTTCCTCCTTTTTCTAAATGTGATTCTGGTCCTATTGATCTTATTACCTGACCATAATTTTTACTTTTTAAAAATTTTATTATTGGATTACCAAAAAAAAGACAGAACACCAAAGCAGTTAAGGTTGAAAGTATCGCTCTAAAAGTTAAATAGTTAAAAACTCTAAATGGACCATAACTTTCTGCAAGATAATCTAATAATGGTAAAAACATCTTATAAAAATAGTTTAACTATCTCCTCCATTTTAACTGATCTAGACGCCTTAAAGAGAATTACCGAATCTTTATTAATAAACATTTCTAGATTTTTAAAAATTGATTTTGAATTTACAATTTTAAAATTTTTAGCCTTAATATTTGAATCTAAATTGAGAGCTATAACTTGATCAAATGTTTTTAAAGCATCTTTTATAACTTGATCTTCAAAATATTGAGATTGGTCTCCAAGTTCATTCATTTTTCCCATTACGCAGATTTTATTTTTATAAGACATTGTTCTTATTTTTTGGAAAGCAGCGCGAAAAGAATCGGGATTTGCATTGTAAGTATCATCTATCAAATTAACTTTATTTTTTCCAATCAGTAATTTTTGTCTACCAGGGACGGTTGATTTTTTTTCAAGATCTTCAATGTTTTGTTTTGAAGAATGATATTTTTTTTTAATTTTATCTGGCAGACAAGAAATTACAGCCTCAGCCATCTCAAAGTTTTGATCGAAACTTTGGGTTTCTTTAATTCCTAAAAATATTTTTTTTCTTTTTTTTGCTTTTTCTTTTGCTTTTTCTAAATATTCATCTTTAGCCCTTATCAGGCACGTTCCCTTTGATGAAACAAAACTAAAAAGGTCTGTTTTTTCTTCGAAAACACCATCTATACTTTTCAATCCTTCTAAATGAGAAATGCCAATATTTGTGATAACTCCTATATTGGGTTTTAAAAAAGATGCCAATTCTTTTATCTCTCCTACGGCATTGGTGCCAATCTCAAAAATAGCTAATTCGTGATTATTTTTTAGACCGAGCAAAGATAAATATAAACCTAATTTATTGTTCCAGTTTCCTGGAGATTTAAATACACAATCTTTCTTTTCATATAATCCATGAATTATTTGAAAAAGAATTTCCTTAGTCGAAGTCTTACCATTGCTTCCTGTGATGGCAATAATATGTTTCTTAAATTTTGACCTTTGAAAATTAGCTAATTTCTCCAGAAATAAAAAACTATTTTCAGTTTTGATGTATGTTTTTCCAGTTAAGTCTTTTTCAGAAATTACACAACTAGCCCCCTTATCAAAAGCTTCATTGATAAAATCATGTCCATCGTAATTTGACCCGCCTAATGCTAAAAAAATATCCCCTTTTGATATGGCTCTGGTATCGGTTGAAATATTTTTAAAAAAAGTATCGTTTCCAATTAAGTTAGATTCGCCGATTTTTGAGACATTGCTTAATTTATGTTCTATTAACAATTAAATAAAGCTCCTAACTATTTCATAGTCGTTACTATAAATAGTTTTTCTTTTGATTTCTTGATTAGACTCATGTCCCTTTCCTGCAAGCAACAATACTGATTCTTCCTTTTCTTCCTTTAGAAGTTTTAGACCATATTTAATGGCTTTTGTTCGATCAGTAATTATTTTTACTTTTTTAATATTTTTTATTCCCTCAGATATATGCATAACAATCTGATTTGGATTTTCAAACCTTGGATTATCATTTGTTAAAATAATTTTATCTGCCAATGAATCGGCAACCGACCCCATCAAAACTCTTTTGCCCTGATCTCGATCTCCTCCGCAACCGAATAAACATATTAAGTTTCCTTGATATTTATTTTTTAAGGATTGAAGAACTTTTTCCAGTGCATCAGGAGTATGTGCGTAGTCAATATAGCAATCTTTATTTAAAGCAACATTAATTTTTTCCAGTCTACCTGGTAAATCTTTAATCTTCTCTAAATTTAGTTTGCTTAAATTAATTTTATTTGAAGAAAGGCAGAAAAGTCCTAAAGCAGAGGCAATATTTAACATTTTATGGTCTGCAAAAATTTGATTTGGGATTTCTAAATTTCCCCACGGTGAATTAATGACTTTTTTACCTTTATTCTTATCTATAAAAATATCTGATTTGTTATCTTCCATCGATATTGATAAGAATTCTTTGTTTTTTAGAAGTATTCTTTTACCAACTTTTGAATCTGCGTTTATAACCCCCCCTTTAAATTTATTATCTGCAAAAAAAGATTCTTTTACTTTTTCATATTCTTTCATCGATGAATGATAATCGAGATGATCTCTTGAAAAACTTGTTAAGCATCCATAATCAAAACTTATTCCTTCTACTCTTTTTTGTTTTATTCCATGAGAAGAAACTTCAAATATGGCAGCCTCTTTTTTATTCAGCAAAAAGTTATTTAGAATTTTATTTAAGCTAAAAATATCTGGGGTAGTTAATTTTGAAATGCAAATTCCAGGATTTTTTAAATTAACATTAGAAATTAACCCACTACTCATTTTGATTTGATTAAATAATTGAAATAAATAATAAGAAACAGATGATTTCCCATTAGTTCCAGTTATTCCAAAAACTGTAATTTTTTTTGAAGGGTTTTCGTAAATTTTGTTACTTAATAGTCCAAGCTTTTTTTCTAAGTTTTTAACAAAAATAATCTTTTTAGGTAAATTTTCAATCGAAAGGTTATTAGTCAACACAAAACTAGCTCCATTTTTTAGAGCTTCCTGACAATATTTTTTTTGAAGGGAAACGTCTTTTGCTATAGAAATATATAAGTCCCCCTTAGATATCTCTTGAGAGTTTAAAGATACTGAGTTTAACTTATCATCAGAAACTTTTCCTAAATAATCAGGCAATAATTCTTTTAATTTCATTAGAGAGTATTTTGTATGCTTTTTATTATTTTTGAAAATACAGGCGCTGCAACTTGGCCTCCGCCTTCCCCATTTTCTTTTGCGTCTCTAACTAAAATACCCAAAACATAATCTTGATCATCTAACTCGGCCATTCCAATAAAACTTGCGTTAAAAGATTTTTCATTATATCCCTCATTGGTTAACCTTTTTGTGGTTCCAGTTTTGCCGATAATTCTAGTATTCTTTACTAAAGCATTTCTCCCTGTACCATTATTCACAGCTTCAGAAAGCATAATTTTTATTTCCTCTGCAATTTCTGACGAAATTATTTCATTTTCATTCCCGTTATAAGATCCAGAAATTAAATTTAATCCTTGAAATTGCCCATTTGAAAACAAAGCAGTATAAGCTCCTACTAATTGAATTAAAGTAACTTGAAGTCCATAGCCATAGCATAAACTTACCTTTTCTCTTGCTGACAAATCTGCACTCGAAGGCAAATAACCCTCCCTATTTGAAATAAAAATTTCATTTATATATTTTCCAAAACCCCATTTGTAAAAATTCTTTATTATTTCTTCTGAATTTGATTTGTCACAAAGTTTAACCATAGCAACATTACTCGATTTAGAAATAACATCAGACAAATTTAGGGTTCCATAATCTTTAAAATCACTGGTCAAAAAACCCTCATACTCAATATATCCTGGAGAAGTTTTAATTATTATATCTTTGTAAATAACATCTTCTTGTAGCAAACCAGCTATAGCAAGTGGTTTTACTGTAGAACCTGGTTCAAATAAATCTGTAGCTGATCTATTCGCGAGAAGATTTGGATTCATACCTCTTCTATCGTTCGGATTGAAACTAGGATAATTAGCCATTGCTAAAATGTCCTTAGATTTCAAATCTACCAAGATTGCCGATGCGGATGAAGCTTTATAATAATCAAAAGCCTTTTTTAATTCTTGGTATACAAGATATTGAAGTTTTGCATCCAATGTTGTTTGAATATCCTGCCCATGATTTGGTGGAATTATTTGAGTTTCAATAATTTCACCTTTATTTGTCCTAACATATTTTTTAAAACCATCTTTACCAGATAATTTTTTATTTACCGATAACTCAATACCCTCTTGTCCATTATTTTCGAAGTTTGTAAGTCCTATAACCTGAGATAGGATTTCTCCTTCTGGATAGCTTCTTTTATATTTATAAATACTTGTAATTCCAGGAATTTTTTCTTCTTTGAGTTTATTGAGTTCATCTTGGGAAGCATTATGATTCAAAACTATATATTTCCTTTTTTTATTAGAAAGCTTATTTTTAAGATTTTTTGAATCAATATCTAAAATTTTTGATATTAAAGAAATATGAGATGGATCAAAGGAAAAATCATTTACTTGTATTCCTACTTCATAAGCGGGGATGTCTTCTGCTAGAATTTGGAAATTTCTATCAAGTATTTTGCCTCGTCTTGATAAAAGTTTTAATGTCCTTTCTGAACTAGCCTTTGATTTATTAAGGTCAGTCTCAAATTCATATTTTTGTAAAAAATAAAATCTTACTGGTAATGAAATCAACAAGCAAAATATAAAGAACCAAACTATTAATTCTCTATACTTGCTTGTAAGTTCAAAATTCAAACTAGTCTATTTGACGTTTAACAAATGAAGGCACATCAAGATAATCTAATGAAGCCTCTGTTTCAATTTCCTGTAGATCATTGATAGGCTTGACCGAGTTTATTGATGAGACTGAGGAATCTCTTATTCCCATTGCATCTGAACCAAAACTTGATTTTTTCTTTCCATCTCCAAGACCAGTAGCTACGATTGTAACTTTGAGATCGTCTTTATTCATTGTTTTGTCAATTGCAACTCCATGAATTATTTGAACTCCTTCCGCAGCAAATTCGTTAACTTGCTCAAGAATTTTTTCTATTTCTCCAATAGTTACCTTTTCTCCTCCAGTCATATTTACTAATATGCCTTTGGCGTTTTGCAAACTGATGTCTTCAAGTAAAGGGCTTCCAATAGCATCCGTAGTAGCATCCAAAGCTCTACTATGTCCAGAAGCAATACCAGTCCCCATCATTGCAGTGCCTTGTTCAGACATTACAGTTTTGACGTCCTGAAAATCAACATTAACGGTCCCAACGCTTGTGATAATATCTGAAATTCCTCTGACAGCTCCTAACAAAACGTCATTTCCATGAGCAAAAGCTTCAGTAAAATCACAGTCCCCTCCAAAAACCTCAGTTAATTTTTGATTAGGGATAGTAATTAGAGAGTCAACTTCAGACCTAAGCGCCTCAATACCTTTTTCAGCAATTTCGTCTTTTCTTTCTAGTTTTAATGGCTTTGTGACAACAGCTACAGTTAAAGCTCCAATAGATTTTGCTACTTGTGCGACAATAGGAGATGCTCCTGTTCCTGTCCCTTTTCCCATTCCTGCAGCAATAAATACCATATCAGAACCTTCTAAAAGAGCTTCTAAACGATCGTAATCATCTAAAGCAGTTTCTCTTCCAACTTCTGGTTTTGCTCCTGCTCCTTGGCCGCTATTAGTGAGTTCGCCCAACATATGCTTAACGTCGGCCTTACTTTTTTCTAAAGCTTGGCTATCGGTATTTATTGCAAGTGTTTCCACTCCTTCTAGTCCACTTTTAACCATGTGATCAACAGCGTTACCACCGCAACCTCCTACTCCAACTACTCTAATTAGAGCGCCTGGTTTCCCAGTTTTTTCAATTACTTTCCAGTTCATAGTTGCCTCCTATAAAATTTAAAAGTTATTTTGAATCCATTTAAATGCTTGATTTACTAAACCTTTATTTCTAGTAAATGCAAAATCTAGATAATCTTCTTCACTTTCTTTTTGTCCATATAAAACTAATCCAACTGAAGTAGAGTAAATTGGATTTTTTAGTATGTCTGTTAGTCCTATTAATCCGCTTGGCTGCCCGACCCTGACAGGAATTTGAAATATTTCTTCTCCCAATTGAGATATTCCTTCGATTTTCGATGCTCCTCCTGTTAATACAATTCCAGCTGGCAATACTTGTGAAAAATCGCTTATTCCAAGTCTTTGTTTTATAAAATTAAAAATCTCAGCATATCGATGTTCAATAACATCGGATAAAGCTTGCCTAGAAAAAACTTTATCTGTTCTTCCATTAATTGAAGGAGAAGATATTTGCTCACCTTCCCTAGTAAGAGCGCTAGATGCACAACCATATTTTTTCTTTAATTCTTCTGCTTGATTTGTAGGAGTTTGAATAGCTCTAGCAATATCATTTGTAACATGGTCTCCACCCACAGGAATATTTACAGTATGACTGATAGATCCATCCATGAAAATTGCGACATCTGAGGTCCCTCCTCCAAGATCAATTAGACATACTCCTAATTTCTTTTCATCCTCGGTAAGAACAGAATAACTTGATGCCAGCTGCTCTAAAATATAATTTTCAACAGATATTCCGCACGCTTTCATACAAGAATCAATATTTTCTGCAGCATTTTTACTACAGGTAACGAGATGAACTTTTGCCTCTAGTCTTACTCCAGCCATTCCCAAAGGTTCTTTTATTCCACTTTGCTGATCAATCAAAAAGTCTCTAGGCAGAATGTGTAACATTTTATGTCCTTCCGAAATACTTTGCGCGCCCGCCGAATTGATTACTTTATCTACATCGCTAGCCTTGACCTTTCTATCTCTAATTTGAACGGCGCCTTCTGAATTTAAACCACAAGAACTTCCTCCTGATATACCGACATATGCTTTATTAACTGCAATTCCTGACATCATCTCTGCTCGCTCAGTAGCCTGTCTTATTGCATTTACTGTGGAATCAATATCGACTACTACGCCGTCTCTCAGACCTTTAGAAGGATGAGAACCAAGACCAATGACATTTATTCCATCGGGTGAAGACTCTGCGATAAGGCATACTACTTTTGAAGTTCCTATATCAATTCCAATTTTTATATTTTGATAATTATTAGCAGCCATTAGAAATAGTTAATTGCAATCTTAGTTTTATATCTAAGATCTATGGATTGAAAATTATTTATTAATTTTTTTGATTCTTTTGAAATTAAAAATAAATTGAGACGATAAAGTTGATCTACCAATTTATGTTGCTGAAATCTTATCTCTTGACCTCCCTTTAGGAATACTTTTATATTTCCTGATCTAGTTTGGCTAACAGACTTAATTGCCAAATTATGAAAAAGAATTTCTTTTTGTATGCGATAAAAATTATCTATCAACTCAAGACTATCTTTCTCTTGTCCAGAAAGATTAATCAAATCTGAATTTTCATAACCTTCCATATCAAAAGATTTTCCATTTTGAGAAAGACAAGATATTTCATTCCAAATGAAGTGACAATTTTTTGATTTAGTTTCATTGTCTTTGGAATAAGCGGAAAAGGCAAAAACCAAAAAAAACAAAGCTATTATTGTATTAGTTTTCATTTTTCTCTTTAAAAATAATTTTTTCAATTTTTCTTGGCTTGATCATTGCAAGATTTATTTGCGAGTTTTTATTAGCTTCCATAAAAGATTTTTTATACAAAAGTTTATTGTTCAATTCTATGAATTTAGACTCTAAAACTAATTTCTTTGATTTTTCATTATCAAGACTTGAATTCAATGTTCTAAACTCATTTACGTTATATATTTTTACAATAGATAAAAAAGAGATCGCTACTCCGAAAGAGGCAATTAAGAAATATTTGTTTACCAAACTAACCACTTATTTTTTCTCCTACTCTAAGGATTGCGCTTCTTGATCTAGAATTGAGGTTTATCTCGTCTAGTGAAGGCTTAATTATTTTTCCGATAGTTTTTATAGCATTTGTATTTTCTTGATTTTCAAGCCTTCCTTTTAAGAAATTTTTGACAATTCTATCTTCCATTGAGTGAAAGGATATGACAACTAATCTTCCCTTGTCTTGCAGTAGATCTATGGAAGCATGTAAAGCTTTCTTAATTTCATCAAATTCATTATTGATGAATATTCTTATTGCTCTAAAAATATTTGTAGCGGGATGCTTTTTTGATTTTCTATATTTTTTTCCAACATAAGTTACCTCAGCCAGTTCTCCAGTTGATTCTATGAGTTTGTTTCTTCTTTTCTCTACAATTCTCTTTGCAAATAATCTAGACTTCCTTTCTTCTCCCAGGGAGTAAAAAATATCTGCTATCTCCTTTTCGTGTGCTTTGTTAATCCATTCAAACGCTGAAATCTTGTCATTTTGATCCATTCTCATATCTAGCTTTCCATTTTTTTGAAAACTAAATCCTCTTGAAGCATCATCTAATTGCAATGAAGAAACTCCAAGATCAAACAATATTCCATCAAACTTTCTGTTGGAAAAAAGTTCTCCAATTTTTGAAAATTTTGAATATTCAAAATGAAACCTTGGATCTTTGATCTTTTCGGCATACTTAATTACCCTTTGATCCTGATCTATTGATTCTAAGGTGCCTTCAGAATTTAACCGCTTAAGAATTTCTTTCGAATGGCCTCCTAATCCAAAAGTGCAGTCTAAATAAGCCCCAGATTTATTGAGAACAAGGGAATCGATGCTTTCATTTAACATCACAGGAGCATGAGAAAACATTAGAATGGAATCCTCCTAACCTCTTCGGGAAGTTCAATGTCTATTCTTTCACCTTTAATTTCCTTACCAAGTTCTTTAATTTTCCAGTTTTTTTCACTCCAGAGCTCAAACTTTTGCCCCATTCCAATTAAAATTACTTTTTGTTTTTCTTTAAGTTGAGCATACTCTCTCAATGTTTGCGGAAATAAAATATTCATTCTTTCAGAAACTTCAAAATCTATTTGATGAGCATTTCCTAAAAAATTCCACTGCAAGGCTCTTAACTGTGGATTTAATCCCGATAAATTTTCAAAAGATCTTGAAATTTCTTTCCATAAATTACCTGGATATATTAGTAATGAGGGATACTGAGGATCTCTTGTAACAATAAGAGAACCAGCGGCTAACTCTCTGAGTTGCTCTTTATATCTAGCAGGCATAGCAATTCTTCCCTTATTATCTAAAGCAAGACTGCTCAAACCATAAATTCCAGCCATAAATTAGTCCCTTTTGTCACACTATGGACTATTTTTACACACTTTTACACACTTTAGAAGTGTTTAAGCAGGCTAAATTTAGCTTAATTGGAGAGCTGACCCATAAGCCGGGTTCTGTTTTAAGTAATCATTCATCTTGGATTTATGTCGCCACAAATCTCTAGCAACTTACCCAGATTCAATGCGGATAACATTAAAGAATCTCTATTTAGTCTTGCTCCAGACGGGGTTTACCTAGCTATACCTGTTTCCAGATACACGGTAAGCTCTTACCTTACCTTTTCACCCTTACCCAAGATTAGGCGGTTTATTTTCTGTTGCACTAGCCGTAGTAACTTTCGTTACTCCCAGGCGTTACCTGGCGTCTTATCCTTTGGAGCCCGGACTTTCCTCTGATATGAAAAAATCAGCGATTACTCAGTCAGCTCACTTACATTATATTATTTTTCTTTAAAAGTGTCGTATATTTCTTTAGATGTTTTATTAGAGATTATTGAAGCAATTTTTGAAATTTTTCTTAAAGGCAATTCGCCTTTTAAACTTTTTACAAGGATCTCTAAATTAATATCATCAATGACTGCCTTTTCTTTTGTTCCTTCAATTAAAAAGACTATTTCACCTTTTTCTAAATTCATGTCCTTATGCATTTGTTTTAAAAGAGATTTTAGTGTGCCAGTAAAGAATTTTTGGTGCAGTTTTGAAATGTCTTTTGCAAGGCAAACTCGCCTTTTTTCCCCAAAAATTTTTAAAGAAGCTTGTGCTAATTTTTTTATTCTTCTTGGTGATTCAAAAAGAAATTTTTCCAAGTAACTTTCTAGTTCATTTGATTTTCTTGGAGGAAAACCATCAAAAATAAATTTATTTATTTTTAGTCCAGAAGCCACTAAAGCTGAGATAACTGAACTCGGACCTGGAATTGGGTTTACTTGTATTTTTTCTTCTTTCGCTCTTTTTACGATCTCGTAACCCGGATCAGATATCAAGGGAGTTCCAGCGTCAGAAATTAAAGCTATGCATTTACCTGCTTTAAGATAAGAGATATATTTTTTAGGTCAATAAAACTATGAGTAAACGAGAAGATATTGCTGGAGATATTATTACTAAACTAGATGCAGTATCTAGTCCTATTGAGTTTAAGCTTATTAAAAGAGAACCATTTGAACCTGAAGAGTTATCTCAGGCTCAATTTCCAGCCGCATATATACAAACAGGGGACGAAACTAGAGACTTTTTTTCTATAGGAGATGTGGGTTCAGGTAAAAGACAAGGGACTATAGACTTTCTTGTAGTTGGTTTTGTAAAAGGAACTGACTCAAATATTGATACTCTTCGCAATCAACTCATAGAAGTTGTAGAAGAAACTTTAGATAATGACATAACAAGAAATGGTAATGCTCTTAGCACCCAAATAGTTGAGGCTAGTTCTGATGAGGGTATATTATTTCCTTATGGTGGAGTGAGAATTGTGGTAAGAGTTTTATATGAATTTGTTAGGGGGACTTCATAATGGCTAAAAGAATAAAAATATACTT
>LULJ01000388.1_pt1 | contig 15965 bp, 17 predicted proteins | sample 728171 | NCBI WGS metagenome assembly LULJ01 (sample SAMN03860292, study PRJNA289734) | marine metagenome | biome: seawater column; feature: ocean; material: water; isolation source: Red Sea water column Station 169 - depth 25m | place: Saudi Arabia: Red Sea | collected 2011-10-15 | depth 25 m
TTCAAGAATATATGTCTAATCCTGACAGAAGACAAAAAATCTTAGAAAGATTAGAAAAAGTACGTCAAAGAGTTTATAAATAAACTTTTAACTTAACTGTGGGGCTTACTCGCCCCTCAGTTAAAAATTCGATTTCATCAATTTTTAAAATAAAGTTATATGGAACTAAATAATTCAAAATCAAAAAGAATTACTTGGTGGCAAAAAAATCAAATTAAAATAAGCCCATGGATTTTTCTAGCTCCAGGATTAATATTTTTTTTCATTTATGTAATAGCCCCAATATTTGTATCTATTGGTATTTCTTTTTATCAATGGGATGGGTTATCTCCATCTATATATGTTGGTTTTCAAAATTACATTGAACTTTTAGATGATGAATATTTTTATATTTCACTTTGGAATAACCTTAAATGGCTAATATTTTTTATGTTGGCAGTTCCTATTGGTTTAGGACTGGCAATATTTTTAAACCAAATTGTTTTTGGAATTAGATTAATTAAATCTCTATTTTTTTTTCCATTTGTTATTTCTCAAGTAGTTATTGGACTTATTTTTACTTGGTTTTACCAACCAAATTATGGGGTTATTGCACCCTTTCTAAATTTAATTGGATTAGAAGGATTTTCAATTCTTGCAAATGAAAATACTGCAACTTATGGGATAATATTTGCAGGTCTATATCCACAAATTGCTTATTGTTTAATTTTATATTTAACAGGACTTAACAATATTAACCCTGAACAAATCGAAGCTGGAAGAATGGATGGTGCCAAAGGATTTAGTTTGTTTTGGAACATTGTACTTCCACAATTAAGGCCTGCAACTTTTTTAGCAATTGTAGTAACTGTAATTGGTGCACTAAGAAGTTTCGATATGGTAGCAATAATGACTCAAGGTGGACCATATGGCTATTCAAATGTCTTGGCATATTACATGTTTGAGCAAGCTTTAAGTGAATACGGTTACAGAATGGGGTATGGGTCTGCAATAGCTACTGTTTTGTTCACGATAATGATGATTTACATTCTATTTTTCATATACAGAATGTATCGAAATGAGAGGGAGGATAATAACTAAATGTTCCCTACACCTATTCATCAAAGACCAATCATAAATCAATATATTTATAAAATATTTTTACCTGTCTCATTAATTATTTGGTTAATACCGATTTTTGGTATTTTAATAACATCAATAAGAGGTTTAGGAGATATTACATCTGGGAATATGTGGGGAATGCCAAATGAGTTTTTATTTTTTTCAAATTTACACGATGTTTTCACTAACACTCCAATGGTTAAATACACCTTAAATAGTTTTAAAGTAACCATACCAACAATGTTAGGTGCAGTTGCTTTAAGTTGTATGACAGGCTTTGCTTTAGCTAATTATAAATTTAAAACAAATCTATTAATATTTTTTATTTTTATAGCAGGTAATTTTGTTCCTTTTCAAATTTTGATGATACCTGTAAGAGATTTGACTTTTAAGATTGGATTATATAATACGATTACTGGTCTTGTTTTATTTCATGTCGCATTTCAAACAGGTTTTTGTACCTTATTTATGAGAAATTTTATAAAAGCTTTACCGAACGAAATAATTGAAGCTGCCAGAATAGAAGGTGCTTCTGAATTTCGAATTTTCTGGAAAATAATTTTACCTCTAACAAGGCCTGCAATTGCAGCGCTGTGTGTATTAATTTTTACATTCATATGGAATGACTATTTTTGGGCTACAGTTTTAATTCAAGGTGATCATGCAATGCCTATTACTGCAGGTCTTAAGTCTTTAAATGGTCAATGGATTACAGCCTATCATTTACTCTCTACAGGATCTATAGTTGCAGCTATACCTCCAGTTGTGATGTTTTTTTTGATGCAAAAACATTTTATTGCTGGTTTAACTTTAGGAGCAAGTAAAGGATAGAATGGCAAAAAATTTTCCTAAAGATTTTCTATGGGGTACAGCAACAGCTAGTTACCAAATTGAAGGAGCTTTTGATAAAGATGGAAAAGGAAAAAGTATTTGGGATACTTTTACTCATACTCCAGGAAAAATAAAAAATAACGAGAATGGTGATACTGCAGTTGATCATTACCATAGATATAAAGAGGATATTGGTCTTATGAGTGATATAAAGTTAAATTCATATAGATTTTCTTTAGCTTGGACCAGGTTAATTCCTGAAGGTACTGGAACTGTTAATCAAAAAGGTATTGATTTTTACTCTAAAGTTATTGATGAGTGTTTAGATAAAAATATAGAACCATTTATTACTTTATACCATTGGGATCTTCCACAGACTTTGCAAAATAAAGGTGGATGGGCCAATAGAGACTTATCAGATATTTTTGCTGATTATTCTGAAGTAGTTATCAAAAATTATGGAGATAGGTGTAAAAACTTTATCACTTTTAATGAACCTGCTGTATTTACAATATTTGGTTATGTCGATGGTTACATGGCCCCTGGTTATAAGGATCTAAATAAATATTTTGCTTCAGTTCATCATGTAAATCTTGCTCACGGAAAAGCTTTGAAATCGATGAGATCAATAAATAAAGATCTTAACTTGGGATGTACACTAAATATGGCTCCATGTATTCCAGCTACGAAATCTGAAGAAGACAAACATGCTACTAAATTATTTGATACATACTGGAATAGATCATTTGCCGACCCAATGTATCTTGGAAAATATCCTGATCTCTTAATTAAAGATGTATCGAAATATATTCGGGAAAAAGATATGGAAATTATAAATCAAAAAAATGATTTTATTGGTCTTAATCATTATCAACATTATAGAATTAAAGCAGATGATAATAATCTTCTTAAAGCAAGAGGTGCTTTTAATGATGAGTTACCTTTTGGGTTAGAGGATAAAAATATTAAATTAACTTTAATGGGTTGGGAAATAGTACCTGAGGCTTACTATGATCAAATCATGGATTTAAAAAACAATTATGGAAATCCAAATATTTATCTAACTGAAAATGGGGCAGCTTATCCAGATAAAATAGATGAAAATGGAGAAATTAATGATGATGATAGAATTGATTATTTTAAAAAATACCTCGATGCTGTTCACAAGGCGATAAATGATGGGGCAAAAGTAAAAAGTTACTTTGCATGGACATTTATGGATAATTTTGAATGGGCTTTAGGATTTGAAAAAAGATTTGGAATTGTTCATGTAGATTTTGAAACATTAAAAAGAACTCCAAAAAAATCATATTTTTTCTTTAAAGATTTAGTAGAAAATAATTCTATACCAGATTAATTTTTGGTGGATCACAACCAATTCTTTCGCAAGTTTTTGAAGCAACAGAATTCGCAAAAACTAAAGCATTTAACCAATCTTGTTCAGAAATAAATTTAAGATTTTTTTTATTCAATTTTTTGTTTTTCTCAAAATATTTTATAATGCCAGCACTAAAAGTATCACCAGCACCTACAGTATCTTTTACTTTTACTATTTTTGGTTTGTTAGAAACTTCAAGTTTATTAGTATAAACTTTTGCTCCATTTTTCCCTTTTGTTAAAATTACAGCACTTAAAGATTTTTTACTTAACCATCTATAAATTAATTTTTTTTTATCTTTATAACTTGATAAATATTTTAAATCTTCATCTGATAGCTTTATAATATTTGTATAGTTTAAAATATTATTAAAACTTTTTAGATATTTTTTTTTACTTGTAATAATTTTAGTTCTAATATTAGGATCAATAAAAATTGTTGTTGATTTATGTATTTTTTTAATCAGCTTAAGATTTTCTGAAGCTACTGGTTCTAAATATAACGAAAGACAAGTAAAGTAAGCTAAATTTAATTTATTTTGATTGGCACTGGAAATTTTTTTTATTTTAACAAATCTAAATGAACTATCTTGTAATTTAAAATTATATTTTGGTTTTTCTCTTCCTATCACAACTGCCTTTGCGGTTAAATGAGAAGATTTTGATATAAAGTTAGTTTTAATTTTATTCTTTTTCAATTCTTTGAATATTGATTTACCAAATTTATCGTTTGATAGATTAGAAAAATAATAAACGTTTGAGTTAAAACGCCCTAGCGCAATAGCTGTATTATAACCTGCCCCACCACGTATATTTTTATATGTTTTTTTAAATTTATTCTGAAAAACATCAATTAAATTTTCTCCAGATACTAATATCATTTAAAAAAATATGTTAAATGATTGAGGAACCTTTTTCATTAAATATATGGCAACGTGAGGAGTTAATTCCTACTTTAATTGTATCTCCAACTTTAATCTTTGTATCTCCATCGGTTTGTACAACTAATGGTTCACCATCTTTTTCTAAATACAGAAAAGTTCCTGATCCAAGTTTTTCAGCAACAAATACTTTTCCTTCCCAGACAACGTCTGAGATTTGATTAATTTCAAGATGTTCTGGTCTTATTCCAATTTTAATTTTATCTCCCTCAGAAACATTACTTAGTACCTTTGGGATACTTAATTTTCCTGAACCTAAAATATCTACCTCTGAAGAATTAGAATTTTTTGAAATAACAGTACTTTCGATAAAATTCATTTTCGGAGATCCAATAAAACCAGCAACAAAAAGATTTTTAGGAGAATTATAAAGATCCATGGGTGTTCCTTTTTGAGATACTATTCCTTGATCCAAGACAACTATATCATTCGCCAATGTCATTGCTTCTGTTTGATCGTGGGTAACATAAATCATAGTTGCGTTTAACTGATCATGAAGCTTTGCTAATTCAACTCTCATTTGAACTCTAAGGGCAGCATCTAAGTTGGACAAAGGCTCATCAAATAAAAAAACTTTTGGTTTTCTGGTTATAGCTCTTCCAATTGCTACTCTTTGTCGTTGACCACCAGATAATTGTTTTGGTTTTCGATCTAAATAATCTTGTATTTGTAAAATTTTTGCAGCTTCATTAACACGTTCATTAATTTCATCATTAGATTTTTTTTCTAACTTTAGCCCAAAGGCCATATTGTCAAAAACTGTCATATGTGGATACAATGCATATGATTGAAACACCATTGCAATATCTCTTTCTTTTGGTGGTAAGTTGTTTACAATTTGCCCATCTATAGAAATAGTACCAGAATTAATTTCCTCAAGTCCCGCAATCATTCTTAACATAGTTGATTTTCCACATCCGCTAGGTCCGACTAAAACTGTAAATGATTCACTTTTAATATCTAAAGAAATGTCTTTGATTACATGGACTTTGCCAAAATATTTATTTATATTTTGTATATTTATATTTGCCATAGATTAATTTTAATTTAGATATCCTAAATAATCCTTTTGTTCGTCGATCATTCTATCTAATAATTTTTCTGCAGCAAATGCATCATCAACTACAGGATCAGCTAAAAGTGCCAAATATGCGCTATTTTTTGATTTTTTTAAGACTGCGTCGGTGGTCAATTCGATAACACCTGCTTGATTATTTAACAATGTTCCAAAAGTAGATGGATAATTTTCTAACTTTAAACCACTAACTCCATTTTTATTCAAAATACCCGGAACTTCTACAACAATATTTTTTGGAACTTGATCTATAAAGTTTTTGTTTGGGACATTAACTGCTTCTTCCTCTATGTTGCTATCTTCAATTATTGCTTCGATAATTGGTACTATTCTCTCATTCATCTCGTTGTTTGATTTATCAAAAAATTGAGAATAAGAAACATTTTCGTAAAATGTTAAGCATCTATGTTTATAATTTTTGTAAAAATCATCAATACCTTCTTGATCTACAACTTTATATGCCCATTGGATGTACTCTCCTAAGTGACTATCGGTAGTGATTGGTAAATATCCGTATTTTTTATAAAGCTCAAAAAATAGTCCTCTCTCTGCCCCAGGTTCAGACTGAAAACCCTCGTGTTCGTTTACCAAGTTTTTAAAATAAGAATTAAATTTTTCTCTAATTATAGGATAGCCATCCTTTTGTGAATCTTTGTATTTAACATCTACCAAGATGCTAAAATGGTTTAACCCTCCTGCTTTTATTTCAATGTTTGAATAATCTGTTTCCATAAGTTTTGGAAGTTGTCTTTCCATAGATGCAATTTCATGGCAAAGACCAGTAAATTTTAAGTCTTTATGTTTTGTTGTTACCGCATGACAAATTCTTTGCATTGGATTTGAATAATTAAATACAAAAGCATCAGGACATACTTTAACAATCTCATCACAAATTTTAACAATTTCTGGGGCAATTCTTAAACTATGAAATAATCCTCCAGGACCCCCATTTTCACCAAAAATTTGATTTAAACCATGGTCAAGAGGTATTTTCCAATCTTGCTCCCAAAGTTTAAATCTATCTCCTATTTCAATTGAGATTATACAAAAATTTGCACCTTTAAGTGCATCATTGAGATTTGTAGTGGCCTCAATTTTGTATTTTGCATTTAACTCCTCTTTGTATTTATCCGCAATTTCTTTTGTATTCTTTAAAGCCTCTGAATTAATATCATGAAGAGATATTGTTGAGCCCTCGAGAACTTTTGACTTAAATATATCAGCTATAGTACCCAATCCAAACTGAGTACTTCCTGCTCCAATTAATACAATTTTTTTCATAGTTTATCCTTTCACTGATCCTGCTACTAAACCTCTTATAAAATATCTTTGCAAGGCAAAAAATATAAATAATGGTACAGTCATAGATACAAATGCTCCTGTTGTTAATATTTCCCAATTTTCTCCTCTTGATCCCAAAAGTTCTCTTAATTTTGCTGTTAAAATTATTTCACTTGGAACTTGATCTAAAAATATTAGTCCTACCAATAAATCATTCCATACCCATAAAAATTGAAGAATAAAAACAGATGCAAAAGCAGGAATAGATAAAGGTAAAATAATTCTTAAAAATATATCATAATGCGTTGCTCCATCCACTCTAGCTGCTTCAATCATCTCAGCAGGAAGTGATTTAATAAAGTTTCTTAACAAAAAAGTTGTTGAAGCCAATCCAAAACCTGTATGGGCCAGCCATATCCCTGGGTAAGATTTTGCTCCTACATTAAACAAAGCTCCAAAATCATTATAAATACTCAGCAACGGAATTAAACTCATTTGTAGTGGTACTACTAAAGAAGCTACAACTATTGCGAAAAGTGTATCTCTTCCCCAAAACTTCATCCAAGAAAGTGCGTAAGCAAAAAATGAGCAAATTATTAGAGGGATCACTGCTGAAGGAATAGCTACTGTTAAAGTATTTAAAAATGCTTCGCCAAGTCCTTCCTTGAATAAAACTTCCTTATAATTATCTAAAGTAAACTTTGGTGGACTTAAGGCTGTTATAAAAATCCTTTTACCTCTTTTGTTATTAAATGGTTCAGATGATTTCCAAACATAATCTCCATTTTCTTTGACTTCTATTTGAGTACCATTATTTAACTGTGCTATCTCTCCTACTTTATACCTATTAATATCTTTTGAAGTAATTCCATAAGAAGTTATTTTTTTTTTAGAATTTTCTTCAAAAAAATTACCTTTTAAAAGATAAATTCCATTTTCTTGATATTGGTCAGTATGTTTCTTTGTTCTATATATTTCATTAACTTGATTAGTTTTAAATGAAGTCCACCAACCACTTGTTGCTAACAAGTCTTTATCTCTAAAAGAGCTTACGAATAATCCAAATGTTGGCAAAACCCACGCGATAACAAACAAAAGTAACAATGTATGAACAAATAAAGTCGATAAAAAACTTTTTTTCATTAAACTTTTTCTTCCTCTTTGTGTCTTCGTATATTCCAAATCATAATTGGTATTACTCCTAACATTATTACAATTGCCATTAAACTTCCTCTGCCCGAGTCTCCACCACCTCTAAACATCCAATCAAACATTAAATTTGCTAGAACCTCTGTATTCCATTGTCCATTAGTCATAGCTAAAATAATGTCAAAAATTTTTAAAACTAAAATCGTAATTATTGTCCAAATTACTAAAATTGTCTTTTCTAAGTATGGAATAATAATTGCTGTAAATATTTTTAAATCACTCGCACCGTCTAGTCTAGCTGCCTCAATCATATCGTTAGGAATGCCTCTTAATGCAGCACTGAAAATTACCATTGCTAAACCAGTTTGTATCCAAATCATAATTGCCATCAAAAAAAGATTATTCCAAATTGGAATTGTTATCCATGCTTGAGGCTCATAACCCAAAGAAACAATAATAGAGTTTAATAATCCGATCTGATCATCACCTGGTCCACGATAATCATAAACAAATTTCCATATCACTCCTGCACCAACAAAAGATATTGCCATTGGCATAAAAATTATAGATTTTGCTATTGTACCCCACCAAATTCTGTCTGCTAAATGAGCAATCACTAATCCAAAAAAAGTACTTAAAGTTGGTACCACTATAAGCCACCCTAAATTATTCAATATTGCTCTTTTAAATTCTGGATCTTGAGCAGCCCATAAATAATTTTTAAACCCAACAAATTCAAAACCAGTATTGTTATAAAAACTAAGTCTTAAAGTTTCCAAAACTGGATAAATTATAAAAATAATTAATACCAGTAAAGCAGGTGCAATAAATATGTATGCTCTTGCATTGCTATTTAGAAAAAATTTTTTTGATTTTTTTTTATTTAAATTATCATATGCGAAGTTTGCAATATGAAAGTAAGAAAAACAGACAATTACAGCAACAAAAACATATAAAAATAACGAAGTTAAAGTCACAGGGTATGTTAATTAATATACAGGCGAAAGTGAAATTTTTTCTTTCGCCTGTACTAAGTAAGATTATTTTATAGCATCCCAACTAGCTTGTATTTTATCTGCAACCTCTTTCGCAGATTTTCCACTAGTATAGTCAACCATACCTGTCCAAAATGATCCTGCTCCAATTGCACCAGGCATTAAATCAGATCCATCGAATCTAAAGGTAGTTGCGTTTAAAAGAATTTGATTCAATCCTCTAAAAGTATCACTTGAATGTTTGCTTAAATCAATTCCTTTATGTGGGTTTAAGAAACCTGATCCATCAATTTCCATCCAAATATGATTTGATTGAGGATGTTTTAAATAGTTTAAAAACTCTCTTGTAGCTTTACTATCTTTTGTTACTGCAAAAAGAGTTCCACCACCTAATACAGGATTTCCTAAATCTTTAGTAGAATACGCTGGAAAGTAAAAGAAGTCGTAGTCATCTCCAGCTTTTACACCTTCAGGAAAAAATGCAGGGATAAAACTTGCTTGTCTATGCATCATACATTCAGGTGGAGAAGTAAATAAACCTTTTGGAGAGTCTCTAAAGTCAGTAGTAGCTACTGCTTTTGATCCTCCATTAACATATTTATCATTTTTTGCAAATGATCCAAAAAAGTCCATTGCTTCAATTACTCTTTTATCATTAAAAGGCATTTCATTAGTAACCCACTGATCATAAACTGCAGGTTTATGTGTTCTTAACATTATATCTTCCATCCAGTCAGTAGCAGGCCATCCAGTTGCATCACCAGATCCTAATCCAATGCACCAAGGCGTATTACCATCTGAAGCCATTTTTTCTGTTAAAGATATAAGCTCTTCCATTGTTTTCGGAACTTCATAACCATTATCAGAAAAATTATCTGGAGAATACCAAACTAAGCTTTTAACATTCACTCTGTAAAAAAAACCAAAAAAATCTTTTTTACCATTTTTGTCTGGATAGGTTCCTAGATCAACCCATGACTGACCAGCAGCATAATTTTTTAAGACCCAATTTTTCATATCATTACCTAGAGGAGTTAATCCTCCAAGTGCAGCTACGTTTGCAGCTAAGCCAGGTTGTGGAAATATTGCTAAATTTGGCGGACTTCCAGCTTTAACATCAATTATAATTTGTTGTTCAAAGCTATCTGATCCTCCATATTCAACTGTTGCGCCTGTTGCATCTGTAAATGCCTTGATGACTTTTCTAAACTGCTCATCTTGAGGTGCCAACCAAGGTCCAGAGATTACAACTTTCTCTCCACTTAAATCTGGTCCTTTATAGTTTCCAGAAATTGCGTTGCTTAATGCAAATAGATTTGCAATAGCAACCATTATTATTATTTTAAATATTTTCATTTTTCCCCCCCCTTAAGTTAAAAATAAAATATTAATCTTATTGTTTTAGAATTACTTTAAAGTATTTGATAACGAATATCTCTAAGAAAAGAAATGCATAACAAGTTCTACTTGTGGTTGATATTAGAGTTTTTATTGAGTTAAATAATTAAATCAGAAGTTCTGTATTCCTTTTGAGGTCGATTTAGAAGAGATTAAGAGACTTAATAGCTAAATTTTTTCATAAAGTGTAGGAAACATTTCACCTTCGACAGGGTCTCCATTTTTATAACCTGCCTCTTGCATCGCTTTTCTATAATTAAAACTTGTCCAATCTCCATCATAACTTATTTTTGCATCCTCTTTGGAAACTCTTAAGGTATATCGGCTTAAAGTTTTATCAGGAATACTCTCATTCAAACTTCCATGCAGTGTTCTCATATCAAAAACTACTGCATCACCTAATTCACAATCCCACTGTAAAAACTCATATTTATCTTTATTTCCTAATATATCAGGAGGTAATTCATATTTTTTTCCATTAACTAAACATTCATTTCCTTCAATTTTATGCCCATCCTTAAACAAAACTCTCAAAAAAAATTTATTCCATAAATGTGAGCCCCTCACCCAAACAACTCCCTCATTTTTTTTTGTTGGTTGAAGTGGAAGCCACAAAACACACATTGTTCCATCCATATCGAAATAACTAATATCGTGATGAAAAGGCGTTGAAGATTTTGATCCTGCCTCTCTTAAAAACCAATTATCCATTACTAAATTAATTTTTTTCGCAGACATTAATTCTGCAGCTATCTGTGCATATGGTGATTTATAAACAAATTCTTTAAATTCAGGAATTAGATGCCAAGTCCAGTAATCCTCTAGGTAAGCTGGAACATTTTTTTTAGTTGTATGAGATTTAAATCTAGGACTAGGGTTAGCAATATCTTTTTCTATACCTGTCTTAAGTTTATTAATCCAATTAATATCGAACTTGTTTTCTAGAAATACTGCGCCATCTTCTTTAAATTTTTTTATTTCATTTTCGGTAAGAATTTTGTTCATAATAATAAAAGTTAAGTTTTATAGTATTTTAATGCATTTAAGTGTCTAGTAATAGTTGAAATTATTATATTTAAAATCCACATAACTAATATTTGATTATTTCATTAATTATTTTTCTTCTATAATGTTACTTTATAAGAAGGAGGTAACTATGGCTAAATTTATAGTAATGGGCAATTATACGGCTCAAGCTTTTAAAGGATTTATAGGTAATCCGGACCAAGACAGAGCTGCAGCAGCTACTGCTTTATCAGAGGCAGTAGGAGGAAAGATGGAATCTTTTATGATCACAAGAGGAGCTTATGATTTTGTAGGAGTTGTGAGTGGTAGTATTGGATTTGAAGGTGCAGCAGCAGTTAAGCTAGCAGTTGAAGCTTCTGGAGCTATAACAAATTTTACCATATTAGAAGAAATGGATATGGGTAAAGCTGCTGGCATGGCATCAAAAGCTATGGCTAATTATAAACCAGCAGGTTAAAGCTAGATTTTTAAGTTAATTCTATCATGATTAATTTTATTAATTATGATAGCTTTAACTTAAATGAAAATGTTAAGAGATAGTTTTGGTAGGTCTTTTCCATATATAAGACTTTCGATTACCGATGTATGTAATTTTAAGTGTGGGTATTGTCTACCTAATGGTTATCAAGTTGATAAGAGCGATAATAGAAAATTTCTTCACTTAGAGGAAATTAGACGTCTAGCAAAAGTTTTTTCAAAATTGGGTGTATGCAAAATTAGACTTACTGGAGGTGAACCAACGGTAAGAAAAGATTTTTTTGATATAATCAAGATCTTAAAAAATGAAGCTGGAATAAAAAAAGTTGTCATTACCACAAACGGTTATCATTTAGATGAAAAAGCAAAGATGTTAGTAGATAGTGGCTTAAACGGCATTAATATTAGCATTGATAGTCTAGATAGAAATACATTCAAAAATGTTACAGGTCATGATCGATTACCAGAGATTTTAAAAGGAATTAACATCCTACAAGATTTAAATTTTGAAAATATTAAGATTAATGCAGTTCTTTTAAATGGAATAAATGCATCAGAAAAAGATTTTGAGTCTTGGGGAGAATTTATAAAAAAGAATAAAGTGGATTTTCGGTATATAGAACTAATGCAAACAGGTGATAACCTAGATTATTTTAAAAAATATCATGTATCTTCAAAAATTTTCAAAGAATATTTAAATAAAAATAATTGGATTTATCAAACCTTGGGTAAAGATGCTGGGCCGTCACTAAATTATATCAATCCAGAATATAAAGGGAAATTTGGAATCATAGCACCCTACTCTAAAGATTTTTGTAGAACCTGTAATAGATTAAGAATTACATCAAGAGGAGATCTTAGATTATGCTTATTTGGAAATACTGGAATAAGTATAAGACATTTATTACAAAAAGATGATCAAATAGATGAATTGCAAGATCTTATAATGGGACAAATGAAATTTAAAAAAGAGTCACATTATTTGGAACTTGGTGAAACTGGTTTAACTAAAAATTTATCTACTACAGGTGGCTAATGTCAAAATTAAAAATTATAAATAAAGAAGATCTTAAAGATTGGGCGAAAGAAATATTTCAAAAAAATTCTTTTAATATGGTTGATGTTTCTTCAAAAAAAGAAACCTTTAGAAGAGCTTTAGCATCAGGTAATAAGAAGATGCCTAAAGGAGACCCTATTACCTTAGCTGAGGTATCAGCTGTGTTGGGTGTAAAAAAAACAAGTGAACTTATTCCTTTATGTCACCCACTTCCAATTGACCATACAGCTACTAAAATAATTATGAATGAATTAGACAGTTCATTAGAAGTTTTTTGTGTAGTTTCTGCAGTAGCAAAAACAGGTGTTGAAATGGAAGCTATAATGGGTGTTAACTCTGCCTTAATCACAATTTATGATTTAAGCAAAATAGTAAATCCACATCTTAAAATTGATAATGTAAAATTATTAATTAAAGAAGGTGGGAAAAGTGGATTATGGAAAAACCCTGATGGTCTCCCAGATTTTTTAAGAAATATTTTTTAATGAAAATATCAGTTGAACTATTTGGCGCAGCTAGAGAATTTAGTACTAAATCCCATTTAGACTTTGAATTAATTGAAAATTCCTCAATAAAAGATCTTAGAAACCAAATGATAGAGTTTATTGATATGAAATTTAAAGGAAATGAAACTTTTAAAAAAATTATTAAATCATCAGCTTTTTGTTCGTCTGATGATAAAATTGTCTCAGACAATTATAAAATAGTTAAAAAACAAAACTTTAGCATTATACCTCCTATAGGAGGCGGTTAATGCTACATACTAAAATTATTGATGCTTCAAAAAAAGAGAAGATAGAAATTTCAAAAGCAGAAAGTTTTTTAAATCAATCGAAATTTGGCGCTGTAATATATTTTGTTGGAACTGTAAGAGATTTAAATGAAAACAAATCAGTTACTGGTATTACCTATGATGCCAAAGAAAGTATGGTTATAAAAAGTTTTGAAGAAATTTATGAAGAAGCCGATAACAAGCTAAATATTAAAGAAAAAGCAGTATTTATTGAGCACGTTAAAGGATATGTGGGTTTAAAAGAAAAAAGCATTATTATTGGTGTAGCTTGTAAACATAGAGATCAAGCTTTTGTGTTATCTAGATATATAATTGAAGAAATTAAAAAAAGATCTCCTATTTGGAAAAAAGAGCATTATGAAAATGAGGACAGTGAGTGGTTAAAAGGAATATCTCTAAATAATTAAAATGATAAAATTTAAAAATTCAGAAATTACACCAGAGAATATTTATAAAAAAAGAAGATCTTTCATTAAATCTATAGGTCTTGGTGCAGGCACATTAGCAATGTCTACTATACCCTTTGTAAATAAATCTTTAGCAAGTGAGAGAGTTAAATTAACGAGTTATAAAGATATTACGACTTATAATAATTATTATGAGTTTGGAACATCAAAGAGTGATCCTTATAGAAATTCTCAAATATTTAAAACAACTCCTTGGGATATAGCAATTGAGGGTGAAGTTGAAAAACCGATAAAATTATCTATGGAAGAAATCTCAGAAACGTTTATTTCTGAGGAAAGAATATATCGATTAAGATGTGTTGAGGGTTGGTCTATGGTTATTCCATGGATGGGTTTTTCTTTAAGTAAATTACTATCAAAAGTAAATCCAACTAATAAAGCAAAATTTGTTGAATTTGAAAGTGTATATGACCCTGCACAAATGAAAGGTCAAAGATACCCTGTTTTAAACTGGCCTTACAATGAAGGTTTAAGAATTGATGAAGCCATGCATCCTTTGACAACAGTTGTGACAGGTTTATATGGTAAAAAACTACCTAATCAAAACGGAGCACCACTAAGAATTTTTATTCCATGGAAATATGGTTTTAAAAGTGCAAAAGCTATTGTTAAAATTAAATTTGTCGAAAACATGCCTACCTCATCATGGATGTGGGCTTCACCTAGAGAATATGGATTTTACTCAAATGTTAATCCTAATGTTGATCACCCGAGATGGTCACAAGCAACTGAAAGAATAATAGGCGAAGGTGTTTGGGCACCTAGAGTAAAGACCTTAATGTTTAATGGTTATGGAGATGAGGTTGCAAGTCTCTATAGCGGTATGGATTTAAAAAAAAATTTCTAAATTAAATTGAGTAGATATTCTAAAACTCTAGTTTTTTTTCTCTCTCTTTGGCCAATTTATGCAATATCTTATCAAATAATTTTTAATCAATTAGGTCCAGAGCCTGTTGATAGAATCATAAATCACTTTGGAGAATGGACTTTGATATTTATTCTTTTAACTCTTTCAATGACACCACTTAAGAAAATCACAAAATCAGTAGAGTGGATCAAGTTTAGAAGAATGCTTGGTTTGTTTACTTTTTTTTATGCATCTATTCATATGTTAAGTTATGTTGGTCTTGATTACAGATTTGATTTTGAGCCACTGATAAACGATGTTTTAAAAAAGAAGTTTATTTTTATAGGATTTTCAGCTTGGCTGTTATTAATCCCACTTGCTGTAACTTCATCTGAGAGAATGGTTAGACTGTTAAAACAAAATTGGAAAAAAATTCATAGATTAATTTATATAATTGGGATTTTTGGCGTACTTCATTATATTTGGCTGTCAAAAACAATATTTTTCAAACCACTTATATTTTTAATTATTTTAGTAATTCTTTTACTTTTTAGAATTAAAATTACTAGATCAGCTTCTAAAATCTGAGGCTTTATCAAAATCTTTAAAAGATTTAATACTCATAGTTTTAATAAAATTTGTTCTATTTTTGAGCCTTTTAACCATAAATTTTGCTCCAAACTGACCTTTAATATTTTTAAATTTTTTTATTAAAGAACTGTCAAAACCAATAGGATTACCTACTCTAGTTTTATATTTTAACGCATGTATTAAAAATTTTTTAGAATTTATAGATCTACAAATTTTATTTACATCTGATTGTTTAACAAATGGCATGTCTGACTGAACTACGATAAAGCCCTTATCATTTTTAGATATTTTTTTTAATCCTGTTTTTATAGAAGAGGCCATCCCTCGTTTATAATTTTTATTGTAGGTAAAAATAATTTTTTTATTTTTTTTTATTATTTTTTTCAATTCTTTTTGTTGATGGCCAAGAACTATGATAATTTTATTAACTTTACTTTTTTTTAATACATTTAATGAATAGTTTATTAACGGTTTATTTTTATATAGCTTAATCAGTTTATTTTCAGATTTCATTCTTTTTGATTGGCCAGCTGCAAGTAATATTGCTTTAATCACTTTT
>LULJ01000281.1_pt1 | contig 15841 bp, 15 predicted proteins | sample 728171 | NCBI WGS metagenome assembly LULJ01 (sample SAMN03860292, study PRJNA289734) | marine metagenome | biome: seawater column; feature: ocean; material: water; isolation source: Red Sea water column Station 169 - depth 25m | place: Saudi Arabia: Red Sea | collected 2011-10-15 | depth 25 m
ATCAGTGATCTCTGAAATTTGATTTGATCTATCTTGTTTATCTCTAGTCGCAAAAGCTTTTTTAAGATCTTCAGTAAATGTTTCTTCAAGTTTTTTCTTAACCTCGGATAAATCTTTCTTTTCAACAATCCATTCAGGTTTTCTGCATTCTTTTGCAAGTTCCTCAATCATTTCAATCACAGGAACAAAACCTTCATGACCAAATTTAACTGCATTTAACATTTCTTCCTCTGTTAAACCGCTTGCTTCAGATTCAACCATTAACACAGCATCTTTTGTGCCTGCTACAACTAAATCTAATTTTGATTTTTCCAAATCAGTCTTTGATGGGTTTAAAACATATTTACCATCAATATAACCAACTCTAGAAGCTCCTACCGGCCCCATAAATGGCATGCCTGAAATTGCTAATGCTGCTGAAGACGCTGTAATAGACAAAATATCAGCTTCATTTTCTTTATCATAAGAAATTACAGTTGGTAACAACTGAACCTCATTTTTAAATTCATCTGGGAATAATGGTCTAATAGGTCTGTCAATTAATCTTGAAATTAACGTTTCACTTTCAGTTGGCCTTGCCTCTCTTTTGAAATATCCACCTGGAATTTTTCCAGCTGCATAATACTTTTCTTGATAGTTCACAGATAATGGAAAATAATCCATGTCTGGATTTACTTTTTTTGCTCCCACCACTGTTGCTAAAACAACTGTTTCTCCACATGTTGCTACAATTGCACCATCTGCTTGTCTTGCTACTTTACCTGTTTCTAAACTTATTTTCTTACCTGCTACTTCAATTTCCTTCTTATATACTTTAAACATTTCATTTCCATTTCGTTTCGTTCTTTTCGTTCCATTCCGTTCTATCTATCTTGACTTCTATTTTCTCAAATTCAGTTTCGACAGTACATTTTTGTAAGAGTCCAATTTATTATTTTTTAAATACTCTAACAATTTCTTTCTTCTATTGACGGCTCTCAACAATCCTACAGATGAATGTTTATCTTTTTTGAATTGTTTAATGTGTTTAGAGAGCACTTCAATTTTTTCTGTTAGCAAAGCAATTTGAACTTCTGATGAACCAGTGTCCTTATCATGCATTGCTAATTCTTGTGCTTTTTTACTCATTTTTCATTTTTCCTATTTATTTGTTTGTTTTATTAAGTTTTCTATTTTTTCTGCATACTCAAAAGACTCATCTTTTCTAAAAAGTAATTTTGGTAAAAATTTCATAACCACTTTTTGTGATAAAATTTTTCTAATTAAAAATGAGTATTCTTTTAAGATATTTACTGCTTCTTCTGCATCTTTTCCTCCTAGTGGGAGAACATATGCTTTAGCAATTTTTAAATCTGGACTCATTCTAACCTCAGTGACAGTTATTGTATTCGTTTCTAAGTTCGGCACCTTAGCCTCATTTCTTATAAAAATCATGCTTAAAGACTGCTTAATCATTTCGCCAACTCTTAATTGTCTTTGAGATGCTTCTTTTCCAATTCGATCTGCCATTATATTGACCTTTCTTTAGATGTAACATTAAATGCTTCTATTGTGTCGTTTTTTTGGAAATCCATATAATCTTTAACTGTAATTCCACATTCTTGGCCGCCACTAACCTGTTTGACTTGATTTTTCTCTCTAAATATTGAGGAAACTTTTCCCGTATAAATGATCACACCATCTCTTATAATTCTTACATCTGAAGTACTATTAATTTCTCCTTCAGTTACTTTTGATCCTGCAACTTTTCCTGCCCCTGAAACTTTAAAAATTTCCAAGATTTGAGCTGTACCAGTAATTTTTTCTTGTAAGTCTGGTGATAGTAATCCTGACATCTTTTTTTTAATATAATCTAAAACTTCATAAATTATATTATAAGTGGAAATATTAATTTTTTCATTTTCAGCAAGCTTTTTTGCTTCTTTGCTTGGTTTAACATTAAACGCAATAAGAACAGCATTTGATGCTTTTGCCAAAGTAACATCTGTTTCTGTTACCATACCTATATCAGCTAAAATTATTTTTGGCTTCACTTCATCATGAGTGATTTGATTTATTGCGTTTTTAATTGCTTCTGATGATCCGTGTACATCTGATTTAATTATCAGATTAAGTTCTTTCGACAAATTATTAGAAAAAGCTGACTCTTGTGTTGCAAAAGATAAAGGATTTTTTCCAACTTTTTTTTCTTCAGCTCTATTTTCGCTCAGAGTCTTAGCTTCTTTCTCGGTCTCTAAAACAATAAAATCATCTCCAGCTTTTGATGCACCATTAATTCCTAAAATTTCTACTGGAGTCGACGGTGGAGCTTTATCAACATTTTGACCTTTGTCATTTATAATTGCCCTAACTTTCCCCCATTTTAAACCACTTACAAAAAAATCTCCTTTTTTAAGCATGCCAGTTGTTACAATTATATTAGCAACTGGTCCTCTCCCAATATCAATTTTTGATTCTAAAACAATACCAGTTGCTTTGGACTGAAAATCAGTTTTAAGATCTAATATTTCGGCTTGTAAAATTATTGACTCAACTAATTTATCTAAATTTTTTTTTGTCTTAGTAGATATCTCGACCATTAAAGTTTCTCCAGACAAATCTTCAGAAATTAATTCATGTTCTAATAATTGATTTTTTACCTTTTGTGGGTCAGCCTCTGGGAGATCACATTTATTTATTGCTACCACTATTGGAACATTGGCTGCTTTAGCGTGTTTAATTGACTCTACTGTTTGAGGCTTTACACCATCATCTGCAGCAACAACTAATACCACTAGGTCAGTTAATTTTGATCCTCTTGCCCTCATTTCCGTAAAGGCTGCATGACCTGGGGTATCGATAAAAGTTAGTTTATTTCCTTGGCTTTCTATTTGATAAGCTCCAATATGTTGTGTAATTCCACCAAATTCACCTGAAACGACATTTGCACTTCTTAAAACATCTAATACAGAGGTTTTTCCATGATCCACATGACCCATTACTGTTACAATTGGAGGTCTATTTTTTAAATTTTCAGTTCTTGAAGCTTTGATTTTTTTTATTATTTCCTCTGCTTTTTCCTCTCTGATTGGGTTATGTCCAAATTCTTTTACCAAATATTCTGCAGTATCAGCAGCTAGCGTTTGGTTAATTGTAACTGTAACACCCATTCCAAATAAGTGCTTAATTACATTGCTTGATTGTTCTGCCATTCTATTTGCTAGCTCTCTTACTGTAATGGCTTCTGGTATGTTTACATCTCTTTTTATAGGTTTAAGATTATCTTTACTTTGGTCTTTGTTTTGATTTTTATTTTCTTTCTCTCTTGCTCTCTTTACAGAGGCTAAACTTCTTTCCCTTGCCTCTATCTCATCACTTAAGGCTCTAGAAACAGTTAATTTTACCTCTCTTTTTTTTGTGCCTGATTTTAGTTTTTTATCTTTAATACTAGCGTCATCTTTAAGTCTTTTAGTAGCTCTCTGCTCTGCAAGTTTTCTTTTTTCAAAATCATTTGGATTAACTTGGGTTTTTGTTGAAAACTTTATTTTATTAGGTCTAAATGAGCTTCCTTTTTTAGCAAACTTGTTATGTGATTTTTCAATTAAAACAGAATTTTTCCCTTGTGATTTTTGTGTTTCAAAACTTTTAAAGGATTTTTTTGGCTTTCCAGATATTGTTAATTTTAATTTTTTGTTCTCCATTCGCCATCTCTCAATCTTTATAAACTATATCTCTCGCAGACATTATTAAATTATCTGCTTCGTCTTTTGATAATGCAAAATCTTCAAGATAACCCTCAATTTTTACTTTTGCTCCTTTTACTACATCATATCCGCCGGTTAATTCATCTGATGCAAGACCAGCAAAGTCTTCTAGTGTAAGAATTTTCTTTTCGCCTAATGTAACAAGCATTCCTGGAGTTAATCCTTTAAGATTTATCAGTGTCTCTTCTAAACCAAGATCTTTGATTCTCTTAGAAATATCTTCTTGATCTTTTTGATGAAAATCTTTTGCTCTTTCTATTAATGCTTGTGCCGTATCTTTTTCAATACCTTCAATCTTAACCAAATTTTCTACAGAACTATCTTTTATATCATCAATGGTTGAAAATCCCTCAGCAACCAACAATTGTCCAAGTGTCTCATCTAATTCCAGATTTTTAACAAAATTCTCAGTCTTCTCTTTAAACTCAAGTTGTCTACGATCAGAGTCCTCTTGTTCAGTCATAATATTGATTTCATAATTTAGTAGCTTAGTGGCTAATCGAACATTTTGGCCTCTTCTTCCAATAGCCTTGCTTAAATTTTCATCAGTTAGTATTACATCCAATTTTTTCCTTTCAGTATCCACATTTACCCTTAATACATCTGCAGGTGAAAGTGCGTTTGACACTAAAATAGCTGGATCCTCAGACCAGTTAACAATATCAATTTTCTCACCTTGTAATTCATTCACTACAGCTTGAACTCTTGAACCTCTCATACCAACACACGCTCCAACTGGATCAAGAGAGGCATCTATTGCTTTTACACAAATTTTTGCTCTACTTCCTGGATCTCTTGAAGAAGATTTAATCTCAATAAGGCCATCATAAATTTCTGGGACTTCTTGAATAAAAAGTTTCTCCATAAATTTTGGATGGGCGCGTGACAAAAAAATCTGTTGGCCCCTTTGTTCTCTTTTCACGTCAAAACAATATGCTTTTATCCTATCTCCAGCTTTTATATTTTCTCTTGGTATTAACTCGTTTTTTTGGATAATCGCCTCAGTTCTACCTAGGTCTACTATTACATTTCCAAATTCTAATCTTTTGACTATACCACTTAAAATAGTGTCTTTCTTGTCAATAAAATCGTTAAATTGTTTGTCTCTCTCAGCCTCTCTTACATTAGAATTTATTACTTGTTTAGCAATTTGAGCTGCTATTCTTCCAAAATCAAAAGAGGGCAAAGGTTGTAAAATCTCATCCCCAATTGACTTATCTTTGTTGTTATTGTCAATAATTATTGCGTCTTCCAGCTTAATTTCTGTATTTGAGTTTTCTGGTTTTTCAGAAACAGTCAGTCTTCTAAAAAGTTCAATATCACCATTATCTCTATTAATTGAAACTTTGATTTCATTATCCTGACCAAATTTTGATTTAGCTGCCTTTGCAATACCAGTTTCCATTGATGAAATAATTAGTTCTTTGTCAATGGATTTTTCGAGAGCCACAGCCTCAGCAATTCTTAATAGTTCCAGTTTATCTGCTCTTTTATTTAACATTTTTTTGTTTACTCCAAAAAAAAATGGGCTAATGCCCATTTTATAAAGTTCAATAATGTATTTGAAATATAATAAAATTTTTTTTTAATTCAATAGAAACTATTTGGAAAAAATGCTTGTTTTGTCGGTTTTTTCCCATGAAAATGAGCCATCATTTTCAGGCATTCTACCAAAATGACCATAAGCGGCAGTCTTTTCATATATAGGCTTGTTCAGTTTCAACATTTCTCTGATTCCTCTTGGACTTAAATCAAAATTATCTTCTATTTTTTTTACAACAAATTTATTTTTATCCAGATCATCATCAAATAGTTCTACATAAATAGATAAAGGTTTTGACACTCCAATTGCATAAGCTAATTGAATTAAACATTTTTCTGCAATATTTGAGCCAACAATATTTTTTGCAATGTACCTTGCAGCGTAAGCTGCTGATCTATCAACTTTTGTAGGATCTTTACCAGAAAAAGCACCTCCACCGTGTGGTGCAGCTCCACCATATGTATCAACTATAATTTTTCTTCCAGTTAAACCACAATCGCCATCTGGGCCACCAATAACAAAATTACCTGTGGGATTTACATAAAACTCATCTTCATTAAAATCTTTTAGAAAATTTTGAGGTATAGATTTTAATAAATAAGGTCTTAACAAATCTCTTACTTGTGATTGATTTATATCTGCCGAATGTTGAGAAGAAATAACAACTGATTTTACCTTCGATGGTTTTCCTTCAACATATTCAAACGTTACTTGACTTTTAGAGTCTGGTTCAATGTTTTTTAGTTTTCCTGATTTTCTATCCTCAGACATTAATCTCAAAATTTTATGAGAATAATGAATAGGTGCTGGCATTAATACATCAGTTTCATTGCAGGCATAGCCAAACATAATACCCTGGTCTCCAGCTCCCTCATCTTTATTACCTGAGGAGTCAACCCCCATGGCAATATCGACAGATTGAGAATGTAAATGACTTTCAATTTTAGTTGCTTGTTTCCAGCTAAAACCCTCTTGATCGTAACCAATATCTTTAATACAGCCTCTAACTTTCTCAATTAATTCATCTTTTTTAATTTCTGGACCTCTTACCTCACCAGCTAAAACAACTTTATTAGTTGTGGTTAATGTTTCACAAGCTACTCTGGAATATGGGTCCCGAGAAATAAAAGTATCAACTACCATATCCGAAATCCTATCAGAAACTTTATCTGGGTGTCCTTCAGAAACTGACTCGCTAGTGAAAAGATAATTTTTTAAATTACTCATCTTTATTTCTATTAAATGAAAATATCAAAGAAATATACACTAAAATTATTAATACAAAAATTTTATTTCCATATTTTGAAAATATTGTTGGTTCTATTTTTTTTTTTTCAACTAAATCAACATAACCAGATTGATTTAAATCAACTTGCTCTTCGACAACTCCTAAAGGATTAACAATCGCGGTTATTCCATTATTTGCAGATCTTAAAACGTATTTGCCACTTTCGATAGCTCTATAAATACTGTGCACAAAATGTTGATGAGGACCTATAGACTGACCAAACCAACCATCTTCGGAAATATTTACAATAAAATCAAAATCTCTGTTATTAAAAATATTACCTGTATAAATTATTTCGTAACAAATAAGAGGTAATAGTCTTATTGAAAAATCAATTTTATTCAATTCAATGATATTTCTTTTTTCTCCCTTTGAATAAGATTGATAATTGTTAGTTATTGTCTTTAACCCAATAAGACTCAACATTTTTTCAAAGGGTAAAAATTCACCAAAAGGAACTAGATTAACCTTGTTGTATGAATTTAATATTTCAAGGTTGTGATCATAAATTGTAAATGAATTAAAATATTTAACGTTTTCATCCTCTTTCTTTATTTCATTAATCCCAAGTGATAATAAATGATTTTCATTGAATTTACTCTCAAATAACGATTTATATTCCTTAAGTTGATCTTTTGAAATATCTGGTAAAATACCTTCGGGCCAAATAAAAATTGTTTTTTCATTATTTTGAGGTGAACTTATTTTAATTAGATCATTAATTACTGAAATAGGATTGTTATCGTTATAAAATCTTTCTATACTAACATTCGAGCTTATTAATCTTAGTTTGTAATTTAGCTTATTAGCCTCAACATTATCGAATTTTTCTAATCTTTGAGATCCAAAAAAATAAAAAGATAAAGTAATTATGAAAAATAAAATACAAACAATAATTTCTTTTTTACTATCTCTTAAAATTAAAAATGAAGTACTAGTAAAAAGAGAAATGCAGAAAAGATTAAAGCTGTATGTACCAATAATTGAGGTAATACTTAAAATTTCAATTTGATTAGAAAAACTATAAGCAATTAAATTCCATGGAAACCCAGTTAGAATTGTTCCTCTTATAAATTCAATCGTTCCAAATATGAGAGAAAAAAGGAAAAAAGAGCTTAAATTTTTCATTGGCTTTAGGATCAAAAATAAAAATGAAGCTAATCCATAAAATAAAGCTAAAAAAGCCGGAACCAAAATTATGGTCAGAGGTATTAAAAACTTGAAACTTTCGTCAAAAGTTAATGATATTGAAATCCAATAAAGATTACTTATAAAATATCCAAGTCCAAATAACCATCCATAGAGAAAGAATAACTTTTTGCTTTTACTGGTTTCAAAAATTCTAATTAAAAAAATATAAAAAAAACTAAAAGTTAAAAAATTAATTAGAATAAAATTAAATGGGGGTAAACTTAATGACGAAAGAGAGCCCAGTAAAACTAAAATAATTGCTTCAATATAAATTTTTTTTTTCAAATTAATTTATCTTAGATTTTACATGTTTATATATAAAATTCTCTTCTCTTAACATTTTAAAATAATCTTTATCTTTTATATGATTAAAACCTAAAAGATGAAGAAAGCCGTGAATAAAAATTTTAATAACTTTTTGTTTAAAGGAACTTAAATCTTGGGATTTGGGCTTATTTAAATAATCATAACTAATTATGATATCTCCTAAGTACATATTTTTTGAAAATTTAATCTTTCTATTCAGCGGAAAAGATAAAATATCGGTAGATTTATTTTTATTTCTAAAATTTTTATTTAACTTTTTAATATTTTTATTATTAGAAAGTAATAAGCTCAATGATACTTTTTTGTTAGAAAATTTATATTTCTTAGGAAAAGCCCTACATATTTTTTTAAAAAAAATATCTGTATTTTTAAGTCTTTTTGACCACGCCTTCTCTTCAGAGAAGACACTAACTTTAATCATTATTTGAGTATGCTTTTACTATTTTTGATACAAGTGGATGTCTAACTACATCCGAGTGATCAAAATCAACTATTGATATCTCTTTTAAATGTCCAAGTAATTCTTTTGATCTGACCAATCCCGAAATATTTTTGTTAGGTAGATCAATTTGGGTTGGATCTCCATTAACTACAATTTTTGAGTTTTCACCAATACGAGTAAGAAACATTTTGATCTGAGTATCAGTTGCATTTTGTGCTTCATCTAAAATTGCAAAGGAATTTTTAAGAGTTCGACCTCTCATAAAAGCCAATGGTGCTATTTCTATATCTCCAATTTCAATCATTCTTTGGATTTTTTCGAAGTCAAAAAGGTCGTATAAAGAGTCATATAACGGTCTTAGATAAGGGTCTACTTTCTCTTTCATGTCGCCAGGCAAGAATCCTAAACGCTCTCCAGCTTCAACAGCAGGTCTTGATAAAATTATTCTTTCAATCTTTTTCTCTAATAACATTGTCAAACCGACTGCAACGGCTAAAAACGTCTTACCGGTTCCTGCTGGTCCAGCAGAAATTACAATATCACTTTGTCTTAAAGCTCTGACATAATTCTTTTGTTTTTCAGATCTAGGAATTATAGATTTTTTAGGAGTTTTAATTATATCAGTTACATTATTGTTTTTTATTTTTTCATTAATCATAAATTTGTCTACAGAAGAAAGTATATCTTTATTTTCGATATTTCCATTATTAATAAATTGGTTAACTAAAAATTGAATTGCATTCTTTACTTTTTCGTTTGTTTCTGGATCTGATTTTATAAGAATAGAATTTCCCCTTGAATATAAACTGCACTTGGTAATTTTTTCAAGTTCCTGTAAATTTTTATTAAATTCACCAACAACACCCATTAACAAATCGTTATCATGAAATATTACACTTAAAGAATTATTGTCCGAGTAAACAAACTTTATTGCCTGATCAATATTTTTTTTTGTTATTCCGCTCAAATTTATGCAACTTTCTGATTAGAATTATCTATAATTTCTCCAAATAAAGTACTTCTATTACTTTTGCTAATTTTTACTTGCACAATTTTTCCAATATCGCTTTTCTTACCATCAAAAATAACTGATGTCATGTGTTTAGATCTTCCAAATGTTTTAGTATTATCTTCTGTAAAATTTTCAACTAACACATCCACAGTACTGTTTTCTAAGGACTTGTTCTTTTGGATCTGATTTTCAAACAACTCATTCTGAATTATTTCTAATCTTTCAAACGAAGTTTTTTTATCAATTAAATTTAAATTTTCAGAGACGGTTCCAGGTCTAGGGCTAAAAATATATGAATAAGAATTTATAAACTTCACTTTTTTAATTAAATTTAAAGTATCCTCAAAATCCTGATTTTCTTCCCCAGGGTAAGCTATTATAAAATCACTTGAAAATTCTATTTTTGAATTAATTTCTTTAAGTTGATTAAATGTTTCGAGGTAATTCTCAACAGAATGATTTCTATTCATTAATTTTAATATTTTATTTGACCCACTTTGCACTGGTAAATGTACAAGTGGCATAAGTTTATTAGTACATTTATAAACTTCAATCAGGTCATTAGTCATATCCTTTGGATGAGATGTTGTGTATCTTATTCTTTCAATATCATTTAATTTTTCAATGCTTAATATTAAATCTGATAAACGAAACCCATTACTTTCATAAGCGTTAACATTTTGACCTAACAAAGTTATTTCTCTTACACCATTGTCCACCAAATATTTTGCTTCATCCAAAATTTGACCTGGCGGTCTTGAATACTCTGGTCCTCTAGTGTAAGGAACTACACAAAAATGACAAAACTTATCACAGCCTTCTTGAATTGTTAAAAAAGATGAAACTTTTTCTACTTTAGTTTTAATTTTACTCAAATATTCAAATTTTGTAACCGCATCAAACTCTGTTTCCTCAAGTTTTCTTTTTTTTTCAAGGCAATTTAAAATTGTATCATTAATTTTATGGTAAGCTTGAGGACCTATTACCAAATCAATGAAAGGCTCTCTTTTTAGCATTTCTTGATTTTCTGCTTGAGCAACACAGCCTGCAATAATAACTAACGGTTTTTTTTTAAATTTAAAAATTTTTTTTACTCTACCTATTTCAGAGTAGACTTTTTCTTTAGCTTTATCCCTTATATGACATGTGTTTAACAAATAACAATTAGCATCCTCATATTTTTCTGTCTTCTCATAACCAATTTTTTTTACAGTATCTAATATTCTATTAGAGTCATACTCATTCATTTGGCACCCAAAAGTTTTAATGAAAATTTTTTGACTCATTTATTGAGGCTTTTTTTTAACCCCATATAATTCCAATTTATGATCTACTAATTTATAACCGTATTTTTCAGCAACTTTTTTTTGAAGCTTCTCTATCTCATCATCAACAAATTCTATGATCTCACCTGTTTTGATATCTATCAAATGATCATGATGGCTCTCGATCATTGCTTCATATCTTGCCTTTCCACCTTTAAAATCGTGTTTTGTTAAGATCCCAGCCTCTTCGAATAGTTTTACTGTTCTATAAACTGTAGCTATACTTATTTTTGGATCAACTTTCGAAACACGACTATAAAGTTCATCTACATCAGGATGATCTGACTCGCCATACTCTGACTTTGACTCCGAAATTATTTTTGCAATAATTTTTCTTTGTTCTGTAAGTTTAACACCTTTAGCTAAACACTTTTGCTCAATTGTATCTACTGCGTCTGTCATACCTAATTCTAACTTATATAATAAGGTTTAATCAAATTTTTTTTGAGGTTAAATTTACTGCAAAGACGGGGTATATTTTCGTACTTTACATTCGTTTCATTCTCAAAGTCCTTTAAACTAAAACAATAATAATCAATTTTTTTAATCATATGAATCGCTTTAATTGTTGATAAAGAATTTCTAATACCCGCAAAACTACCAGGACCTCTATTTATATAAATTGATCCAATATCACTAATATCTAAATTATTATTTTTTAAAAAATCAATGAGTAAAACAAACAGTTTTTCATAATTATTTTTGCTATTTTCATGAGTAGCACTATAAGTATTATTATTAATGATCATAAAAAAAATATTATCCTTTGCAGCATCTATAATTAATTTATTCATTTTTTTTATTATATTGACTTTTAACTCAAACGCACAAGAAAATAATGTTAAATATTTTTCTAATGATGAGGGTGTACTGTCTATTATGTACCATCGATTTAATGAATTTAAATATCCATCAACGAATATATCAATGGATATTTTCAAGAAACATGTTGAACTTATTTTAGATGCTAACTTGACCTTTTATCATCCAAAAGATTTTGAAAATGAGTTTGATATTCCAAAAAAAGAAAAAAAGATTCTTCTTACTGTTGATGATGCATTTCAGTCCTTTTACGATAATGCCTGGCCTTACCTGAAAAAAAATGAAATACCATTTGTATTATTTGTCTCCACTGAACCTGTTGGTAACAAAGGATACATGAACTGGGAACAAATTAGAGAAATTGAACGAAGTGAATTCGGGGTTATTGGGCATCACTCACACTCCCATGATTATTTGATTGATAAATCAAAGGAAGTTTTTTTAAATGACATAAAAACATCAAATTTAATTTTTAAAGAAAAATTAGGATACGTGCCAACTTTATTTTCTTACCCATTTGGAGAATATTCAGGATTTATGAGAGATTATATATCTCGAAATTTCAAAATTGCATTCGGACAACATTCTGGAATTATTGATGTAAATAAAAATAGATTTGAACTTCCAAGATTTCCAATTAATGAAAAATATGGAGAAATTAAAAGATTTAGATCAATAATTAACTATTATCCACTTGAATATAAAAACTTAGAACCTGAAGAAAAAAAATTATCAAAAGAAAATAATCCACCAAAATTTAAAGTAAAATTTTTTGATAATCAAAAAAATATTGAAAATATAAACTGCTATTCTAATGAGGGAGACAAATGGATGAAATCAAATATTAAACTTGTTGAAAAAGAACTTACAATAGAATTTAGAGAACCATTTTTACCAAGAAGAGGTCGAATAAATTGTTCTGTGAATGACAATGGTAAATGGAGATGGTTTGGAACGCAATTTATTATTAGATAATAATTTTTAGATCAAACTCTCTAACTCAATACTTGAGGGTAATAGTTTTGCATCATCAAAATCTTTTAAATTATTTTGTTGAATAATCTTTTGTAAAACTTTCACGTACTCATTTCCTGTCTCAGCATATTTATTTAAATACGCTGATAAGATTATGCTGTCTAATGGTTCACCAAGATCTCTTAATTTTGCTCTAGCTAATCTAAATTCTTCGTAACTTGAATGTGTATTTATATTTCTTTGGTAAGCTCTTACAGAAGCCTGCAAAACATTAAATTTCATAACTTTATGACCTTCATTTTTTTCAGCATCTTTTGGTTTTAAACCTTCTCCTGACCAAGTCCATTGTCCAAATAAAGCATTTCCTTGTTGGGCAAATCTCGAAGTCCCCCATCCTGTTTCTTTAGCAGCTTGTGCAAGTGCAAGTGAAACTGGAACTACATCCATTCTTCTTTTTAAAATTGATAAATCTTTCGAAGGAACACCATATTGTTTATATTTTTTTTCTAACCATTGTTTCTCTGATTTAGTGTTGTTGCTCTTATTGATTATGCTGAATAATCTTTTTCTATCTAATTTAATATTTTTATTTTCCTCCAAAATTAATGGCAGTACTATTTGTATAAAGAATTCTTTTCTCTTTTTTACACTCTCTATCATTTTTATTTCTGCTGGAAGTAAAGTCAAAGCTATAGGCTTTACTAATTTTTTTTTTCTAACGTCATCAAGCTTATAATCTGTATCTTCAAAAAGCTGTTTAATAGTTGAAGCATCTAATCTTACTGTATCCGTTTCTTGATCATTTAAACTATAAATATCAATTAATAGATCATCCTCATTAAGTGTTTGGGAATTTATTGAATTTGAAGATTTTTTATTAAGAGTATATGCAAGTATTGCTTTTGAATTATTTTGAATTCCAGCTGAGCTTTCAATTTTATTGCTGGTAAAACTAATTATAATTGGCAAAGAATAAAAAAATAGAATAACAACCACACTGCTTAAGATAATTCTTGGTAGTGAACTTAAACCATTTTCATCAAAAACTCTGAAAGGTTTGATCTTATTTCTTTTAAAGATTTTTCTCATTTATTAAACAGCCTCGACTTTTTTTACCTCTGGTAAGTAATGACATAAAAGATTTTGAACACCTTGTTTTAAAGTCATTGTTGAACTAGGACAGCCGGAACAGCTACCTTGTAATTGAACTTTAACTACTCCATCTTTAAATTCTTTAAATTTAATATCACCTCCGTCTCTAGCTATTGCTGGACGAATTTTATCTTCAAGTAATTGCACTATTCGTTTCTCAATTTCATCAAAGCTTTCATTTTGTTCAGTTAAATCTTTATTAATGACAAATTCTTTTCCTGATGCATAAAATTCATTAATATGAGAAATCACTATATGTTTGATGTCATCCCAAGAATTTTTATCATATTTATTGACCGAAATGAAATCTTTACCTAAAAAAATTCCCTCAACACCATTTACTGAAAGGATATTTCTAACAAGCTCATTTTTTACATTGTCATTTTTAGTTACTTCAAATGATCCTGCACTAGAAACAACCTTGCCTGGTATGAATTTTAACGAATTAGGATTTGGTGTTATCTCAGTTTGAACGAACATGAATTATATATAAGCAATATTTTTAAAAATGGTACCGCTTTATGAAAATATATTTAAAAACCCACTATTTCGTGAATTTTTTTTATTTTTTTTGAGGCAATTTCATTAGCTTTCTCATATCCATCTTTAAGTATTTTTTCTAAAAAAACTTTATCATCTAATAGCTCTTTAATTTTTAATGAAATTGGATTGATTTCATTAACAACTACATCTGATAATTTTTCTTTAAATTCTGAAAAATTTTTTCCAGCGAATTCATCTATCGACTCTTGGAGTGTATTATTCATCAAACTTGAATAAATGCCGATTAAATTTTTAGCCTCAGGTCTTTTTTCTAACTCCTCAATTTTGCTAGGTAAAGGCAAAGTATCAGTTTTTGCTTTTTTAATCTTATTTATTATCTGATCTTTATCATCAGTTAAATTAATTCTACTTAAGTCTGATACCTCTGATTTACTCATCTTTTTAAGACCATCCTTTAAACTCATAATTCTAGAAAATTCTTTTTTGATTAAAGGTTCGGGGGTTATAAAAAAATTTTCGATTTTAAAATCATTGTTAAATTTTTGAGCTATATCACGACATAATTCTAAATGTTGTTTTTGGTCATCTCCAACTGGTACATGGGTTGAGTCATATAATAAAATGTCGGCTGCCATTAAAACAGGATAAGAATAAAGACCGATACTTGCTTTCTCTTTATCTTTCCCGGCTTTTTCCTTAAATTGGGTCATCCTATTTAACCATCCCATTCTCGCAACACAGCTTAAAATCCACGCTGCTTCTGAGTGAGCACTAACTTTAGACTGATTAAAAATTATACTTTTTTTAGGATCTATTCCACTTGCAACAAATGTTGCGACTGTCTCATGTATATTTGATTTTAGATTTTTTGGATTTTGACTTACAGTTATTGCATGAAGATCAACCACACAAAAAATACATTCATTTTGAGTATCATTATTTAAATTAACAAAATTTTTTATCGCCCCTAAATAATTTCCTAAGTGAAGATTTCCAGTAGGTTGAACACCAGAGAAAATTTTTTTTTTCATATTTTAATACTTTAATTTAATATCTTGATAATTAAAAGCTTTGATAAAATATGATAATATAAAATAAAAAATTATTGAGAATAAAACACATAATAATAAATAAGCAGACTTAAAGAAATAAGTATAACTTAATTGATTTTCAAATAACAGAATCAGGTATTGAAAAAAAATACCCGTCATGATTGATGCAAAAATTATCTTAAAAAACTGTTTAAAAAAAGTTTCATTAAATTTAAATAAGTTATCATTTTTTAAATAGATAAATAATATTAAGGAATTAAACCATGAAGATATTGTCGTTGCTATAGGAATGATTATAAAACCAATATCTTTAAAAAAGTAAACACTTATCAAAATATTTAGCAAAACAGAAACTAAGGAAATATAAAATGGGGTTTTAGTATTATGATTTGCAAAAAAAAATGTCGAAAAGACTTTTATTAAAGCAAATGCTGGAAGTCCTAAGCCAAAATAATAAAGAGCATT
>LULJ01000765.1_pt1 | contig 15808 bp, 15 predicted proteins | sample 728171 | NCBI WGS metagenome assembly LULJ01 (sample SAMN03860292, study PRJNA289734) | marine metagenome | biome: seawater column; feature: ocean; material: water; isolation source: Red Sea water column Station 169 - depth 25m | place: Saudi Arabia: Red Sea | collected 2011-10-15 | depth 25 m
ATTCGCTCAAATAAACTTCGAGTAATTTCTACCAATTCAATCAATGATAATATATCAATGAATCAACCAGTAAAAATCCACACAAGTTGTTCTTCTTTATCTCTTAATGATCATGTTTTTATCTCGTCGATAAAAACGCAACGCAATAAAATACTCACATCACCCTAAGTGATGTCCGATCAATTGCGTTGGGATGTGCGCATTATATGGAAATAATTTGCCGACACAAGCCCTTTATGCAACTTTTTTGCAATGCTTGTGCCTTTTTTGAGCAAATCCTCATTTTATGCGTATTTGTTGTGCATTTTATTTGGTTTTAATTACTTTGACATCACGAATAGTGATGGTCTGCGCTGGTACATTTGCGTGCATACCTTTACGGGTTGTTGGTTGTTTGGCAATTTTATCGACGATATCCATGCCTTTGGTCACTTTGCCGAATACTGCATAGCCATAATCACGCGCACCATGATCAAGCATATTATTATTAACCAAATTGATAAAAAATTGACTGGTTGCCGAATCCACAACACCTGTACGTGCCATTGCTATCGTGCCTCGAGCATTCTTCAAACCATTTTTCGCTTCATTTTTAATTGGCGGATTGGTTTCTTTTTGCGTCATGTCTGCTGTAAATCCACCACCTTGAATCATAAATCCTGGAATCACACGATGAAATATCGTGCCTTTATAAAAACCCGTTTTTACATATTGCACAAAGTTCTTTGTACTGATTGGCGCTTTTTCATCATCGAGCTCGATTTGAATATCGCCCATTGAGGTCTTCATGGTGACTTGTGTTGCGGCTAAACTCATTTGTGCGCCCAGTAAGAGGGTTGTTGCTAAAAGTGCGTGTTGCATTTTCATTTTGAGATTCCTTGTCGAGTTTTCTCGTTTCATTGTTTCGGTAAGGACTGAAACAATCTATGATTTTCAAAGACTGATTTCTGAAAGATTTAATTTAAAGGACGTTGTACCGTATCTCGGTATAATTTTTTGTACAGGTTTATGATAATACATCATTTAAAAGGCAAAATATCTGTTAAACTTGTCACAACTTTGTTTTATTTTCTGTCCTACGGTTATCTTATGAGTAAAGCTTTACCCATCGTTGTTGCAGCTGTCATTGGTGGTGCCGCTATGGTGCCTGTATACATGGCAAGCAAAGATCCTGAAAAATTTCAGACAAGCTCTCATTCAGCAACATTCAACCCTGAATCAGCGTCTGCAGTTGAAAAAATTAGCTATGTACTTGGTTATGAAGTCACGAGTCAAATGACACCACCAGAGTTGGATGTCAATGCTTTTTCTGCGGGTGCGAAAGCTGGACATAGCAAAGAAACTTTCCCAATGACGGAAGATGAAGTCAAAGCAGCGTATGAAGAAACAACCCCTTCAGGTTTGCAATATACCGTGGACAAAGAAGGCACAGGCAAGCAACCTACTTCGACGGATAAAGTGCAAGTCTACTACGAAGGCAAACTGATTAATGGTGAAGTATTTGACAGCTCAATCGCGCGTGGGGAGCCAGTCGAGTTCAACTTGAATCAAGTCATTTCAGGCTGGACAGAAGGTTTACAGCTGATGAAAGAAGGTGCTGAATACACGTTTTATATTCCTTCTGAACTTGGTTATGGTGCACAAGGAATGGGACCAATTCCACCAAACAGCACATTGATATTTAAGGTACAGCTCATCAAGGTGAAGTAATTTATTTCGACTTCTACGTTATGAAAACAGCCTTCAGATTTGAGGGCTTTTTTATTGGCTTTTTTGGGCAAAATATATGGATGTTCTATTACAAAAACATACAACCAATACAATAAATTATTGTAATGTAAAATCAATGTCTGCCACACATCATAGCCATTGACAAGATGATATGGCAGAGCAACTTATTTCTAAACTAATGATGTAATCGTGGAACAATGATGAAAAAAATCGCTTTAGTGAGCTTGATGCTCCTTGCAAGTCAAAGCTTTGCGGCAGAACAAGTCACCGACAAAAGTCCTGAACGCGTCCAAGTCGGCTACAGTTTTGGCTACCTCATGGGACGCTCAAATACCAATGCATTAGATGATTTGGATTTAGATAGTTTTTTGGAAGGCTTTAAACAAGGCTTCGAAGGCAAAGATTCGTCGCTAAGTAACGAGCAAATGATCAGCATCCTCAATCAGTATAAAAAGAAATCTGAAGCGGCTGAATTGGTTGAGTTTCAAAAAACTGCTGAACAAAATCTAGCACAAGGACAAGCTTTTCTTGCGGATAATGCAAAAAAATCAAGCATTAAAGTCACTAACTCAGGCCTGCAATATCAAGTGATCAAGCAAGGTTCTGGGAAAAAGCCATCCGCAACAAGTAAAGTGCTTGTGCATTATGAAGGTCGTTTGATTGACGGTACGGTATTTGATAGTTCTATCGCACGTGATCAACCGATCTCATTTCCACTCAATAAAGTCATTGCAGGCTGGCAAGAAGGTTTGCAACTCATGCAAGAAGGCGATCAATATCGATTATTCATCCCTGCAAAATTGGCGTATGGTGAAACAGGTGCAGGTGCAAGCATTCCACCAAATAGTGCTTTAATCTTCGATGTACAGCTGTTAAAAGTAGAGTCGTAATACTTTTTAAAAAAGATCGTTATGATGAAAAAATGCCACAACATTGTGGCATTTTTTGTTTTCGGTGCTGATGTAAATTAAAAAGGGAAATTACCAGCCTAAAGCTTTTTGTTGTTCTTCAACTAGTTGCTTAATGCCTTCCTCAGCCAATGCCAACATTTGATTGGCTTGTTCACGAGTAAATGGCTTTTCTTCGGCTGTGCCTTGAATTTCGATAAATTCACCTGATTGGGTCATGACCACATTCAAGTCTGTTTCACAGGTTGAGTCTTCATCATAATTGAGATCAAGCAAAGCTTCGCCATTATGGATGCCGACAGAAACTGCAGCGACTAGACCTTTTAGCGGATCATTTTTAATTTTTTTCTTTTCTAGCAATACATTCATCGCATCAATCAATGCAACTGCCGCACCTGTGATCGACGCTGTACGTGTACCACCATCGGCTTTGATCACATCGCAGTCAATGGTAATGGTATTTTCACCAAGCTTTTTCAAATCGACCATCGCACGCAGACTACGACCGATCAGACGTTGAATCTCCTGAGTTCGACCGCTTTGCTTACCACGTGCCGCTTCACGATCCGAACGAGTATGGGTCGAACGTGGCAACATGCCGTATTCCGCAGTGACCCAGCCTTGACCCTGACCTTTGAGAAAGCGAGGCACACTGTTGTCGATACTTGCTGTACAGAGCACTTTGGTATGTCCAAACTCGACCAAGACCGAACCTTCTGCATAACGTGTGTAGTTGCGTGTGATTTTGATTGGGCGGAGTTGGTTTTCAGCACGTTGATCTATGCGCATGGTCGATCCTTATAAAAATGGTTTAAAAATATTTGGGAAATATTGAGGAAACAAATTAATAGCACAGTTTGCTCAGGGCTTGAGGCAAAAGTATAACAACCGAATATGACAAAGCCTAGCCATTTCCACGCATCAGCGTTTGATAAAAGTTTCAATCTGTTGTCGATACTTGCCAATATCTGCAAAACGATGATCTTCAAACTCATCAACAATGATGTTGGCATTCGAAAAAGTGTCGATCGCAATCTGATAATCTAAGACTTCATCTTGCTTTGCTAATAATATCAGCACCTTAGATTGATCAAGTTGTCGATCTTTCGATGCAATGAATTGGGCTAATAAAGTTGATAATTCATCGACTTCTTGCTGTGTCCATGTGAATTGTTCGCCATTATAACGTGTCACGGTGCCAATATATTTCTGTAAAGTTTGCGGAGATTGTAAAGCAGGATTAATCAGCACCAATTTCACTGGAAATTGCATTTGCCAAACCATTGTTTCAGTTGTAATGATTTCACACCATGACCAACTGATGCAAAACCATGAATAAATAGAATTTTTTCTAACATATTAGAATTTATACAGCTTGAACAAGTTTACTTATTTTAGCGCAAAAAAAAGAGCTAGCGAACACACCTACCAGCTCCATGCAAGAAACAACATTTTTTATTTATGTTTGAAGCGCTAACTTCAGTTATTTTGCAAACAACTTCCCGAAGCGTGCTTTCAGTTTATTTTGAACATCAGCTTTCCATTGCTGACGTTCGGCTTTATTTGGCACTGACATTTTCGCCAATCGTGTCCACACTGTTGCAAACTGTGCATTAAAGCTTGCACTGTTGTAGTTCACACCGAACTCTTCACACACTGCACGAACTTTTGGTGCAACTTCCTGATAGCGATTGGCAGGCATATCAGGAAACAAATGGTGCTCTATCTGATGGCTCAAATTACCACTTAAAAAGTGCATCCATTTGCCACCTGTGAAGTTGCTTGATCCACGAATTTGGCGCAAATACCACTCTGCACGAGTTTCTGTCGCTGTATTATCTGGCTCAAAGTTTTCTGCATCTTCGGTAAAGTGACCATTAAAAATCACTGCCGACGACCATAGATTACGGATAATATTCGCTGTTGCATTGGCTGTAAGGACAGGAATAAAGTTCACTGTGGCAATAACAGGGAAAAATACATAGTCTTTCAAGATTTGACGTGTGGCTTTTTTACGGAAATTCGCCGAATCCTGCCAAACTTGCGCCCATGTTTTGGTTTTATACGCAATGGCATCTTCTAAGTGTAAGTTTTGCACACCAACATACCATTCGAAGAACACCATCAACTGAATCGCCAAAGGAATATTCAACAAGAAGCGTGGCTCCCAAGCTTGCTCATCGCTGACACGAAGCAAGCCATAGCCAACATCGTGATCCATGCCGACAATATTGGTATAAGTATGATGAATATAATTGTGCGTATGTCGCCAATCATCACCTGTGCAGACGTTATCCCAGTCAAAGTCTTTGCCACGCAAGCTGTCATCATTCAACCAGTCGTATTGACCGTGCATGACATTATGACCAAGCTCCATATTTTCAACGATCTTAGATACACCCAACATACCTGTGCCAATTAACCATACTGGTGGCAACCACCCTGCAAACATCAACATGCCACGAGATGCGATCTCGGTATAACGCACAAAGTTACGTACTTTGTAGATATATTTTGCGTCTTTCTCGCCTAAATCATCCATCACCTCTTGGCGTATTGCATCAATTTTTGCACCAAATGCTTCGATTTGGTCTGAGGTTAAATATTTTGATTTGCTATTTAACGGAAATTTCACTGCTGAATTCATGGCTATTTTCCTCGTATTTGTTTTTCTAGGATTAAAGTGGGTTGATTAAAGATCAATGATAACTGGGCTAAGTGCCTGACTGACACACAACTTAATCTGCTGATTGTCACTTTGATCAATTTCACCTGTAATGATGTTTTTGGTCACACCGCTGACTTTAGTACACGTGCAACTATTACAGATGCCCATGCGACAACCTGAAGTTGGACGAAGTCCTGCATCTTCAGCACTTTCCAAAAGTGTTTTGGTTGCGATGAAGTCACGCTGTGCACGGCGAAACGTAATCGGTTGCTCTGTTGCACTATCGTCTACGCATGGTTGAAAGTATTCACTGTGCAACTGATTTGAAATATCATGCTTTTCAAAAATGGCTTTTGCACCTTTCATCATCGGTGTTGAACCACAGATATATGTATTGATGGATTTCCAATCTGCGCACTGTGCTGTCAATAAAGCCTCATCTAAATACTGCTTAGTGCTGCTTGTATCAATGAAGTGATAATGAAACTGCGGATACTGCTGACTCAATTGCTCAAGTTCCACGTGGAACACTGGCGCACGATTGAAATAAATCAAATGTACTGATTCAAGATTTTGTGCAATCGCTTGTTTTACCATCGCATAGATCGCAGTGATACCACTGCCTGATGCGATCATCAATGCAGGTGACTGATCTGTATGCGAACCTGCGTGTAAAATGAAGTCGCCTTGCACTTGAGAGATTTCCACCACGATGTCATCTGCGTATTTGCAAAGATAGTCTGAAACCAAACCTTGTGCTTTAATACCTAAAACAATTTGACCTTTGGCATCAATATCAACAATCGAGTAACTACGTTGATGATGTACGCCGTGGACTTGCACTGTCACTAAGACTGACTGCCCTGCTTGCCACTGGTTTTTGAATTTTGGATTATTCGCCAAAACCACTTTATACATATCATTGCCCAAAGCTTGGCGTGCAATGATCGTTGTTTTGATTTTACGCATCGACCATAGTGGGTTGAACTGTGCTAGGACAAAGTCGACAAAATCTTCTTTGATCCAATGCGGTTGATAAGATGTGTTAGATATTGCTACGTGAGTTACTGCTGTGTTCATGCTCGTGTTCCTCTTTGCTGCTGGTTTTTATTGAGTGAACATATGTACTCTAAGAGAACATTTGTGCACTATACCTGCAGCTTTAATTTAAGTCAACACTTGTACACTGAGTTTTTTTAGGTCAATTTCTTCTTTTTTGCTAGACTGTGCCTTTCCATATGTCTTTATTGCATTTTTTGAGTTTAATCCATGTCGATTCGTGATGAACGCAAACAACAAAGTCGCCAAGCTTTACTTGATGCAGCACTCAAGCTCAGCACATCAGGGCGTTCGTTTAGCACCATTAGCTTGCGTGAGATTGCCCGTGAAGTTGGTTTAGTACCGACGGCGTTTTATCGTCATTTTGAAGATATGGATCAGCTCGGTTGCAACTTGGTCGAACAAGTTTCTTTGCGTTTGAGAGAAGTCATATTGCAACTACGTCAGGGTTATTTCATTCAACAAAATGCCAAAACGCGTAGCAGTATCGAATTATTTTTTAAAGCCGTGGATGAAAGCCCACAAGATTGGTTGTTCTTTATCGCAGAGCGTTGGGGCGGATCGCTAGCAGTACGCCAAGAAATTGCCAATGAAATTGATATTTTAATCGCAGGACTGGGTAATGATCTGACGGAAAGTACCAGTTTTAAACATGTGGAAAGTGCTGAAGATTTGATGGTGATCTCGACCATTTTGATCAACTTATCATTTACTTGGGCGATGACGTGGCGCAATATGCGTGAAAATCTGAGTTCACCACAGCTCGAAACAGAGCAACAGCAATATATTGATCAAGTGACGGTACAGGTAAGATTACTGTTCCGTGGCATTGAAAATTGGCAAAGTGCTGAATAAACAGCCTTTCTATTTTTAAATTAGAACCTAACCGAAAATTTGTGCATAAAAAAGCCCGAACCATGTCGAGCTTTTCCAATTCTATTTTAAATTTAAATTACTTCAATCTAAAATAGTGTATTATGAAGCTTTCTTCATGACTTGGCGTTCTTTATCGACCAAATAATTCACGACTTGAATAACACGTTGACTATTACCTTGCACGATGTACTTACCATTGACAACTACCGCAGGTACACCTGTCAATTGATAATCCATTGCCAAGTTTTTGGCTTTGTTAATTTTGCCTGTGATCGCGAATGAATTGAACAAGCTGTTAAATTTCTTGGTATCTGCACCATATTTAGTATAGAACTGCGCCAAAGATGCTTGATCAAAAATCTGTTGACCACCTTTGTGGATCGCATCAAATAATGGGATATGCGCTTTACGACGGATTTTCAATGCTTCAGACACATAGTAACCACGTGCATTTTGCTCCCAAACTGGATTCATCGCCGCAGGTGTACGCACAAAGTTTACGTCTTTTGGCAATTTGCGAAGCCATTGTTGCATTGGGTGCTCTAGGCTGTAGCAGTGTCCACAACCATACCAAAAAAACTCACGCACCTCGATCTTGCCAGCAACGTCCACTTTGCCTACTTTTGGTGCCAATTTATAATCTCTTCCTTCGATAAATTGTTCTGCGGCAAACGTCATTCCTGAAACTGTCATCACTGCAGCAGACATTACCGTTAAAGCAAGCTTTTTCATTGGTCTATACGTCCTCATCATCTTGAATAATTTTTTAAGTGTTCACACTATAAATGATATTAAATAAAATAAATATAGAGCAAATAGGAACGAATCGTTTTAATCTGTAAACAGATTTTTGTTCGTTGATTACGATTTACAATGTTCTTCACTGGTATTCTAAGCTAAGCTAGGATAATCCGTTTATTTATAGAATAATTTTCAATTTTCCCAAAGGTACTGAGATATGATCACACCCAATGTCGATGCCCAAGAGATCGCCAAATTTGAAGCTTTGGCAGATAAATGGTGGGATCAACACTCCGAATTTCGCCCTTTGCATCAGATCAATCCGTTACGTCTAAATTGGATTGATGAAAAGTCTGGTGGACTCACAGGGAAGAAGATTCTCGATGTCGGCTGTGGTGGTGGTATTTTGGCGGAAAGTATGGCACGTCGTGCAGGTTCCGTACTCGGTATTGATATGGGGGAAGCACCACTTGCGGTTGGACGTATTCATGCCGAGCAAGAAGGTGTAAATAATATTGAATACAAGCAAATTCCAGTTGAACAATTGGCAAGTGAGCAAGCAGGTCAATATGATGTCGTGACCTGTATGGAGATGCTCGAACATGTGCCTGATCCTGCGTCTATCGTGAAAGCTTGCTTTGATTTGGTGAAGCCCGATGGTCATGTGTTCTTCTCGACCATCAACCGCAATCCAAAGTCGTACCTGTTTGCCATTATCGGTGCTGAGTATGTACTTCGCATGTTGCCTCGTGGTACGCATGATTATCACAAATTCATTCGCCCTTCTGAATTGGCAGGTGCGATTCGTGGTGCAGGCTTAGAGCTCAAAGCCATGACAGGACTGCATTACAACCCATTAACCAAATACTATTGGTTGGCTCCGAATGTCGATGTTAACTATATGGTACACACAGTAAAACCTGCTGTAGCCACATCTACTGAAAAAGCATCAAACAAAACTGCTAAAAAAAGCAAAACAACTCAAGCAGGTAACGAGGCATGATCAAAGCGGTTTTATTCGACCTTGATGGCACCTTGATCGACACAGCAGCAGACTTTATTCGCATCATTCAAGCCATGTGCCGTGAAGGTGGTGTTGAGGTCGTATCTGCCTCACGCATTCGCACTCAAGTGTCCGAAGGTGCTCGTGCTATGGTGCGTTTGGTCTATCCTGAGTTAGAAGTTACCGATCCTAAATTTCTTGAACTCCGTCAAGCTTTCCTTGATCGCTACGGTGCAGATATTGCGGTGGATACCACGCTTTTTGAGGGGATGGATGAGTTACTCATTGAGCTTGAACAGCGCAACATTCCATGGGGTATCGTCACCAATAAACCTCGTGGACTCAGCGAAGCTTTACTCAAAGCACTGAATCTGACTGAGCGTTGTGCTGTCTTGGTCTGCCCTGATGATGTCAAGAATACCAAACCTGATCCAGAGCCGATGTTCCTTGCCGCATCACAGCTCAATATCGACGCAGATCAAATCACCTATGTCGGCGATCATCCTCGTGATATTGATGCAGGGAAAAATGCCAATATGCCAACGATACTCGCTGCCTATGGCTATCTCCCACCTGAGTCGGCAGATGACTTGGAAGCTTGGGGTGCAGATTATATTGTTCAAGATGTTGCTGAGTTATCTGATTTAGTACTGTCATTGGTTAATCAATAAATTTGAAAGGTAAAAGTAGTGCAAAGTCATTAACAAATATCCTTTGACTTTGCATGTGCTTTGAACGATAAACAAAATGATCTATTCAACAATTTCTATCATCGAAGAAATTAATTTCTGATACAAGGCAACCGAGCGAAGGTGTACAAGTCGTACTGCGAGTGAGGTTAACGCTGTAGCAGGATTTAAGTTCTCTGACTATACAATAACTTACCAATACCACTAGAGGTTCCACATGGACTTTAAAAGCTATCAACCTGATCCTGATTTACTCAAAGGTCGCGTCATTCTTGTGACGGGTTGTGGCGATGGTATTGGTCGTGCCGCAGCGATTAACTATGCACTTCACGGTGCAACGGTAGTATTGCATGGTCGCAGTATTAATAAGCTTGAAATCATTTATGATGAGATCGAAGCACTTGGCGCACCACAACCTGCGATTTTACCATTGCAACTATCCAGTGCATCTGCACATGATTATGACACCTTGTTTCATACTTTAGACAAGCAATTTGGTCGCCTTGACGGCATCTTGCATAATGCAGGGATTTTGGGTGAGCGAGTGACGCTTGAGAACTATCCTGCGGAGGTGTGGGATGAGGTGCTCAATGTCAATCTGCGTGCTCCTTTTGTCCTGACCCAAGCTTTGTTGCCACTTTTAAAACGCTCTGACAGCGCATCCATTATCTTTACCAGTAGCGGCGTCGGTCGTGATGCACGTGCAGAATGGGGGGCATATTCTGTATCGAAATTTGGTATAGAAGCATTAAGCCAAATCTTTGCACGTGAATTTGCTGATCAAGACAATATTCGTTTTAACTGTATCAATCCTGGAGGCACACGCACAGCGATGCGTGCCAAAGCTTATCCAAGTGAAGATCCAAAAACCTTGCCGACACCTGAAGACATCATGCCTGCATATCTATACCTGATGGGTAAAGATAGTCATACGGTGACTGGCGAAAGTATTGATGCGCAGTAGTTTTTAAGATTTTTTGCTAAATAGTCTTTGTCAGAAAAAGCACCTTTGCTCAAAACTCAGGTGCTTTTTTATGGCTCGATTTTTAAATCAAGCTCTCCAAACCAAAACCGTTTAAATGGTTTCTACCTCATCCGCCACATTAAACTTCTGCATTAATTCAGCACGTCGTTTTGGGTAAATATTGGCTTTGTTTAAATCACCTTGATAATGATCATAGACACGTTGATCCATCATCTTAAACCACCACGATGGAATCAGTGCAGGCAACAGCATCGTCGCATAACCACTCGGCAATTCAGGCGCTTCTTCAAAGTGACGCAACGCTTGGAATGGACGTGTCGGATAGGCATGATGGTCAGAATGACGTTGTAGCTGATACAGGAACAGATTGGTCACCACATTGTTATTATTCCAACTGTGCTCAGGCATGGTACGAGCATAGCTACCATCTTCTTTTTGCTCACGTTTTAACCCATAGTGCTCAATATAATTAATGATTTCAAATAGGCTAATGCCGTAAAACGCTTGTGTGGCAAGATATGGAATGATTTGCGTGCCAAAGGTTTTAATCAAACCAGCATGGAATGTCGCACTCATCGCCCAACCTTGAAGCAACTCATTGTCTTTAGTGAAAAATGGTAAACCTTTACGTTTCAAACGACGTGCTTCGATCTCAATACCCGACTTGATACCACCTAATACGGTACGTGGCCAAAATTGGTAAAAGCTCTCGCCCATTTGTGATGATGCAGGGTCTTCAGGTGTCGCTGCACGCTTATGATGACCATACGGATGTTCCACACGGAAATGGTTATAAAACAATGGCATCAATGTCGCATGTGACAACATATGATCCGTTTTATTTGGACGATGGGATAGCTCATGTGCCGTGGTCACTGCGATACCGTTGATCGCACCCATGGAAATGCCGAGTAAGATTCGATCGAGCATCGGCGTGTCTTTACGTGATACCAAATACGCCGCATAGACATTGGCTGCCATTTGGATCGGTATAAACATTTTGACCAGACGATCATAGTACGGATCTTTGACGAGGCTCTGCACATCATCATCGGTTGGATTGTTTTCATCATTACCAATCACGGCATCGAATGCAGGAATGATCGCATGAAGAACGATCGGACCGCTAAGTGCAAACAGCTTACGTGTCCGTTTTGGACCAAACTGATAACCTGCTAAAATGCCCACACCGATCATCGGCAGACCAGGGCTGAGAAGCCACCAACGGCGTTTTTTATCAATCTTTTTTGCATGGGCAGTTGCGTCCTGCAAACTAAGCTGTGCGGGTGCATTCATTGCGTCACCTAATATACTTTGAGTTTCTATCCGAAATTATCAAAGGCATTAGGGTTCAAAAGAACTGCCGAAAAGGACAGCTTATTATCATTTTAGACCATTTCAGTCGTAGTCTTGAGCGTTTTGAACATTGACCTTGAGCGTTTTTAATATTGACGAGATTGAAATGTATGCGCTTCAAAAAATAATAAATAGCTCAATTATTCAACATCTTGTGATTCAATTTCCAAGTCTTTTTCAACTAAGTCTGACTCATTCGATACAGATTCTGCTTCATATTTCTTTTGCAAAATATTAGAAAAAATACTTTCAATCATCCACACTCGATACAAGCTATTGAAGACAAATTCTTGTTCGGCAATGCGCAATACCATCACAGGTTGATTCGGCTGTTGTAGTGCATCACAGTGTTGTTGGTTACGCGCCATCGCCATAACGGTATTTTGATCAGGACGACAAAATGGCGTAAATGCCACATCGGTGCGTTTCGACAGTCGCATCGCCAAACTCCAATCAAAAAAATCACGCCCTTGATACGGTAGCGGATAAATATTGATGTGGATGTTGTAGAGATTCGCCAATTCTTCTTTGATATAGGCAAGCAATAACCATGAAATTGGATTTTCTAAGGTGAAATACAAATCAAGCTCAGGTTGCATGGCTTGTATATCAGTCAGCTCTTCGGCATCTTGAATCAGATGCTCACGCCATTCGATATGATTAATCAGGAAAATTGGCGATGAAGTGAGTAATTTCTGTTGTTGTAAACGACGTGTCAAACGCAGTAAATCGTCTACCGCTTGGTATTCTCGTCCGCCAAAGCTAAAAAATGCCGTCAGAATGGGCGTATCATCAAAACGAAACTGCGCATCTTCGCTCGGCTGACGGTAATTTTTCGCCATCATATACAGCATTTTTAACTTGCCATATTGCTTATTCCACAACATATGGAAAATATCTTCAAGCAAATATAAAAAGTCCCGACCTGTCAGCGGTGTGCGCTCAAGAATGGTGTGCGCCTGATCCAAAGCCTGCTGTGTCGGCATCTCTGGCACATCATCAAAGGCGAAACGATGTTGCATTGCCAAGATTTTGGCATCATTCAAAGTATAGTGTTGCCATGCTTCGACCGACATACCTTGCGGTGGTGGAGCAGTTTGCGTAGAAATGACAATTTTTAATGGTCGAATCTCTTCGATGAGAATTTCTTCGAGCTGTATTAGTTGTTGAACCGCAAGATAGCTATAAACATCATCCAAGCGCAGATAGGCACTAATCCCTTGATCAATCGGCAATTCGGCTTGACGATGCGGACGATCGAAATACCATTTCGATCGGATCGGATCAAACCACCGTCGGATCAGGGACATTGCTTTTTACCTCGAATGCAATCAATGTTAAAAAAAGATGTGGCTCAACAATTTTTTAAAAGTTGATACCAATTAAACGAAATCTGTTCGCATTATGCGTGAAAATGCGCAGTATGTTCTATCCATTTTTTCATTTGTTTATAGCAATTCGATGCGCATCGATCAAGTCATTATGCATCGCTTGTTCAGATAGACATTCTTCTTCAAACGCAAAAAGCACTCATCATGAGTGCTTTTTGAACAGGTTTAAGTCGGAACTAATGCACCTACCATTGCACATTGACACGGCGGTTTGGCGTTAGACAATCAATGGTTTGTTCTGTTTTTGATCCATTACAGTGCTGAAAAGTTGATGTCGCACCATTGGCTTCGGTACGAATAATACTTGGATCGACACCATATTGAATCAACGCATTGGAAATACTCGCAACACGTTGTGAAGATAGTCTTTGATTATATTCAAAACTACCAAAGCGATCGGTATAACCTGAAATATTTACCGCTTGTGGCTTATCCGCTTTGATTTGCGCCGCCACTTCTGGTAATGGTGCGGTACTTTCGGTGATTTCACTCACTTGGAATTTATCAAATTCAAAGTTGTAAATCGCTTCATGTGGTTGTGCTTGAACAATCGGCGCAGGAATGACTGCCACTTGGTTTGAAGATGCAACACCAATTTCCTGACATTGCTCTCCTTTCCAATACAATTCTTGCGAAATATTTTTGCGATCAAAATCAATTCTTAACTGACAGCGTTTGTATTCTTGTGTATTTGGAATTCGGATATCTAAAACATAATTCCACGTACGATTGACAAACACACCTTCATTGAACTGAGGGTTGCCGAGTAAGTGACGAAACTGGTCTTTATTCAGTCCAGTTTCTATTCGAGCAACATCGTCATATTCATAACGCTTGATTTGCTTCAAATAGCTGTCTTTCACTTCAGGAAATTGAACCACTTCTTCTGAACTTGATTGAGTATTCAGCTCCTCAGCATGTACAGCCATGGCAATCGGCAAACTGCTAAATATACTCAAAACCAATAAATTTTTTAATGTATTCATATCATTCTCTCAATTGGGGCTTCTGAGAGATTGAAGATGCCGCAACATCTTCAATCTACGATTTAGCAATTTAGTCAATCACACCACTGACACCGAAGCGAACGATTGGTGAACCATTCGTACCTCCAGCAACACCACCAGTGAATGACCAACGACCGTTATCCGCGGTACGTCTTAATGTCGCACCAATTGCACTTTGATCGTTGTAATAAGATGCACCTGCCGCATAAGTCCATTTACCAGGAATAAATGGTGCGTTCTCAAGTGCTGCTGTCGCAGCAATACCAGAAGATAGATCATCTTCCAAATCATTCACACGTTGATTGAGATAAGTCACATTATTGTTGACTGCACCAATCGCTGCATCAATGGTGCTTTGACCTGTACCACCAATATTATTATTGGTATAAGTGCCAGTATCTGCATTATAAGTGGTTGATCCACCGATAATGTTTTGCACTGCTTGAGCATGACCATAGAGCTGACTACCATTGACTGCATCAGTTGAGTCTGAACTCACTGTACCCGCCGCCAAATTTGTGACTTTTTGGTTGCCAGCATGGATCCCTGATGACGTAATCGACACATCACCGACATTGACTGTATCGGCTGTCACCGTTCCAGCGGTTACAGTGTCTGAGGTCACTGTTTCAAATGTGACATCTTTCGCTGTCGCAACTTCATAATTGGTAGACCCATCGGTATTTTCTGATGTGGTGACTTCAATGTTATCACCAGCAGTGACTGTCGATTTCGACTTAGCCGTATTACTTGCTGCATCGGCTGCAACTTGTTTCAACTGATCCTCAGTTGCTGCTTGACCAGACGTAATATTGTCTGCATCCCAAGTCGTATTGCTGAGTCCATTCACTGTACCTTGATCACCATCAACAGTGACTTGTCCAGCAGTAATAATACCTGTTGAACCATCAATAGTGACATCACCAGTGGTAATCGTACCTGTATCACCATCAATCGATACGGCAGTATCACCTGTACCAATGGTGACTTGATCAGCCAAGCCAACGGTCACTTCCGTACCTGTATTGCTGACGACAACATTGCCATCACCTTGGAAATCAACAGTATCTGCAGGTTTCACATTGGTTGCAGTGCCACCATTCGTCGAGATATTCCAGCCTTGATTGGCATTATCCGCAGAGTCTTTGATCGAAGCAATCGCATCATCAATGGTGTTTTCACCTGTACCACCAATATCAGTCCAATTAATCACATCACCATCATAGGTCGCATTACCACCAAAGAGATTGGTAACATTATTACCCAAGCCATAGAGTTGACTACCATTTACAGCATCGGTACTACCATCACTGATCGTTCCAGCCGCTACATTGGTGATCTTGTCTCCACCAACATCTAAGCCATCTGTTGTGCTAGTCAATACGGTGTTATCG
>LULJ01000366.1_pt1 | contig 15803 bp, 13 predicted proteins | sample 728171 | NCBI WGS metagenome assembly LULJ01 (sample SAMN03860292, study PRJNA289734) | marine metagenome | biome: seawater column; feature: ocean; material: water; isolation source: Red Sea water column Station 169 - depth 25m | place: Saudi Arabia: Red Sea | collected 2011-10-15 | depth 25 m
ATCTTGACCACCCCATAAACTACCAGCAACACCATCACCATAAGTATCATATATAGTAAATGTTAATTCACCTACAGGTAAACAGTTAACTATATATTGTGGTTGATAATCTGGTACGTTATTATAAGTTCCACCTGATATTATAATAGCACCTGTGCTATCTTTTATATCCCAACTAGTTTCTTCTGGGTATTGGTCTAAGTTTATATTTATTATTGTAGTTTCACATATTGGTGGTGTTGGCGGTGTAGGTGGTAAAGGCGGTGGACAAGGTAGTACATGTACAACTGTATCTAGTTGTGTAAACGGTATACCTTGTAATTGTAAATCTAACAAAGCACCTTGACATAAATTACCCATTTTAAACCAAGCAGGTTGTTGTGAAGTCCAGCCGTCACCGTAACTATCGTTTAATGTTACGGTATAATAACCAGAGTCTAAAGGTAATATAGTGTCTAAAAACTCGTAAGGATCTGTTGGTTCTACATATATAGCTGTATCACCAGTACTATTTGATACCATAAAAAAGTTAGACTCTGAAGGACCGTAAAAGTCAAACATAACTTCAAATCTAACCCACGAGTTTTGTGCTAAAGCGTTAAACGATAGCAATAATAAAAATAAAATTCTAATCATTTTTCTCCGCATTTTTTGCTTGGATTACCAACCTGTCTCCAGTCTTGTTTAACCCATGTTTTTAAACTACCACCACTACTAGTACCAGTAACATTACTTTTACTAGAGCGTTTGTATTTACCAGCTTTACCAGCTTTTCTTTTAGCACGTATAACAGCTTGTCTTTCAGACTGACTCATACTAGCTATTTTAGCTTTAGGTAGACATACTTTTGTTGTACCTCCACCTTTTGCCTTAGTACGTTTTACCTTTTTAAAAGGATTACTTTTTTGTACAAACATTTATTTTTTCTTGTGGCCCATTTTAGCCATAGAAGCTTTCTTCATTTTAGCCATAGACTTCTTCATCTTCATCTTCATAGCTGAAGCTTTTTTCATTTCCATGACAGATTTTTTAAGCATAGCCATTGAATCTTTTTTAAGTTTCATAGCAGCTTTTTTCATTTTAGCAGCAGAACCTTCTTTTGCTTTTATAGCTTTAACTAAGTTAGCGGGAAGTTTACTAGCTTGTTTAGCAGTAACTTTCATAGGTGCTTTTTTCATTTTTAAAAACGCTGGTACCATTTTACCAGTTTTTGGATCTTCTTTCATAGGCATTTTTTCTCCTTTTTTCTTTGCCATAGAAGCTTTTTTCATTTTAGCAGGTGCTTTTTTCATTTTAAATTTTGTTTTTTATATGGTTGTACATTGATTTTCCTAATTTTTTACCCATGTCACTATCACTTTTGTAATGTGCATGAGCAACATTTCTACTATCAGATATGTTATTAGCTGTTTTCATAAACGCTTTTCTTGATCTAGGATATTTAGCGCTTAATGTTAAACCAATTAACATACCTTGTGTAGAGTGTCCTGAAGGATACGAAGGTGTCTTCATTGAAGCCATTTCAATATCTTTCATTTTAATATTCATTTTTTTAGCCAATACTTTTGGTCTTGGTCTATTAAAATGTTTTTTTAATTTTAATATAACAGGTGCAGATTTTTCTATTAATTTTTTAGCTACACTATTGTCATAATCTTTTATACCTTCTCTATCAGCTGTTTTTTTAAACGCTGACTCTTGATCATCAAACTCTTTTACAAAAGTTTTTCTTATAGGTATTTTTTTTAATGCTTTAATTTCTTGCATAGTATCAAAAGTATTATCACCTGGCGGCTTCATCTTTTTAAAACTACTTATATCAAAATCTTTAAACATTTTTTCTATTTTTTCTTATCGCTTCTTTACCACGTTTAAATATTGCTGCAACTTGTGTCTTTTTCATGACTTTTGCTCTCTGCTCTCCTACAGTTAATATTTGTATCTTACGTGCGTAAGGCTTATTTATTCTTTTAACTTTCGCTACAGTCTTCCTAGCATCACTAGGAGTGGCGAATTTAATACGTACTGTATCTTTTGGGTTTTCATCAGTGTATAAGCGTCTACCACTGCCTTTTGGTTTTTTACCAGTACCAACAAGTGGATCTTTACGTTTAGTTATAGGATTTGGTCTATTAGTCTGCATGTTAATAAACCAATTGCACAACTGTTTATCTCTAGCTGTAGCTTCTTTTCTAGCTTTATCTAATTTAGTATAAGTTTGTTTTATACCATCTTTAATAGTCCATTTCTTGCCTCCTTCTTCCCAAATGTCGCCTTCTTTATGGTCTTCTCTTTTAGCAGTATAACCTACTTGTAATTCGGCAGACTCATTAACGTTACCTTTAATAAGGTTACGCATACGTTCTACATCTTTTCTTTTAAATTCTTTATTTAGCATAACTTTTAACTTACATCAAACTCTGAAGAGGTGAGTTTAACTCCATATTTTTCAAAAAATTCTCTTGCTTGGGCTCCTCTTCCAGCACCTACAGCATCATAAAATTCAAATAAACCACTTTTTCCTCCACTTAAATTAATTTGGCCCCCTTCAGTAAAGAGATAACCCCTATAAATACGGTCAGAAAAGCCCTGGTAAGCAACATCAATTCTTTCTAGTTTACCAAAGTCTTTATCACCTTGTTTAATTAATATGCTATTACCCTCAAGGTTAATTTCAATATTACGGCTAATAGTAATTTCGTTTAATATATCTTTTAATTTCATTTTTTCTGAAAATCTGAGGATACACCTCCTGTTATAAATTTACCTGTAACTTTAAAGGGTTTAGGTGAGATTTTATCATCACGTATAACTACACCTTCATGGTCATTAACAGAACCCATCGGTGAGTCTAATACATCTAATATTGCATCACCTAATTTTTCTGTTGCTAAGTATGTTATAGCTCCTTGAAGTGCTTTTTGTTTTTCTTGTTCATTATTAAATAAATCGTCTACGTTTTCACCACCAAATACTGCAAAGTATACTTGTTTACTTAATGCCCCTACATCTTTAGTAGTACCATGTGGTACACCATCTAAATTCATAGTTAAACGATCTGTTTTAGGGATATTAGTAACTGTAGATAACCATTGTCCTAATGTTTTGGTTTCATCTCCCTCGGCAAAATCAACAGTATAACGAGTATTTAGTGCTTTATTAAAATCTGGGTCTTTAGTAAATGTAGTGGGTACTGAACCATAGATTTCAAATCCTTTTCTTTTGGCAAATGGTTCTAATTTTTTAAGTAACTCATCCATATCTGCTTTATCAAATGGTTTTTCAGTAGTAACACGTTTAGTTAACATTTTACGTGCACCTTGTACCTCTTTAGTTTCTACACTTAATAAACCATGTATTGCTAAGAAATTTTTACCATAATCTTGTACATTAGATTTACCACTAACATATTCCATATTAAACATTACATTAGGATCATTTAATAAACCTAATGCATTTAATTCTTCTTGAATTGATGGTAAAGCAGCATTAAATATGTCTAATACATCACCACCAGATTTAATCATTCCATGTCCAGGCCCAAATCTATCTTCTAAGTCAGCCTTAGTAACGCCCTTTAAATCAAGTGCCTTTTTTGAGCCACGGTCCATGGCGAATTCCTTTTTATCGCCTAAGTTAATTAATCTAATTGATGCATTTACGCCATCTATTTTGACGCTACCAGGCGTTTTTTTAAGACTATCAGCAGCTTGTTCAAATGATTTAATTAGATCTTTACCACTAGTAACATTAGGTAAATCAAAGGGGTGTGCCATATGACCCGCAGCACCTCCTTCGTATAATAATTCTTCAGTGATTATATCTAACCACCAATCTTGTGAAAATAATTTATGTTCGTTCACGTTAGTTGTTGTTTTTAATGTTTTAGCTAAAGTAAGCGCCTTATAATATTTTTGGTTTTTAGGACTTCTTTTTTCCATCTTTTTAAGGCGTGATATTTCTTTATTAATTAATGATAAAGGTATTTTTTCACCCTTAGGAATACGAAGTCTCTTTCTAACTGTACCCTGTTTTAAATTACCTGCTTTTTTACCTTTAGCAGCCATTTTTTCATAGGTATCACCTTCATCTACGTTTTTCTTTGATTTACGAATAAGGCCAAATTTAGGTAATTTTTTGCCTTTATATTCGCCGTCCATTTCAAAGTTACGTACTGTATATCTTTTACCATCCTTATCCTCTACAGATAATTTATAACGGTTAACACCTTCTCTAGAGTTTTTAATTACTTTTACTACTTTAGATTTTTCTAATTTTTTACCCCCTAATGGAAATCCTTTAGGAGCACGTAAAACATCACCAGGAAGTATTTGTCCACTATAGTTAGATAAATCAATACCAATTTCTTCTAATCCATTATCCTCTAAATAACCTAATTTTTTAGCTTTTTTAGGATCTCTAGTAAATACATCGCTTGCTCTATATCTAGTATATCCTACCTCAGCAGCATTGTACATTGGATAATTTTCTTTTTTTAATTTTCGTAAACGAATAGTTTTCTTTTTAGATGCTTCTTTACGTTTTTTAATATATTCAAATGCAGAACGTAATCTTTTTTTAGTTGCTGGATCCTTAGTTCTATTTAAAGCCGCTCTAACTCTTTGATGGATTAAATTAATGATTTGTGATTGACGAGCATGTGATTTAGCTTTAAATGATTTTTTAGATAAAGTATCTACTATATCTTGTCTAGTACTAAATTTAACTTTTACTGTATCTGTAGGATCTTCATCTGTATAAAGTCTACGTCCTGATCCTTTTGGTTTTTTACCCGTACCTACTTTAGGATCACGTTTTTCATCTATTTGTGCCGCGGGTAAGTTTTTGCGAGCATAATCCATCCAAGTTTGTTTTACTTTAATTTCTTCTTCATCTGTCAATACATCGAGATAATTAATTAAAAATTCATTTACTGCATCGGTAAATGAAATTCGTTTAGTTTTCGCCCTTTTATATAAACCCTGAACAAAGGCAGGTACTTCATAGTCAAATGTAAAATATTGAAACCAGGTATACTTACTTAATTTTTGAGAATCAGGATTAACTGTTTTAGAAAAATTAAATTGAGCTATATGTTCTAATTCATGACGAATTGTGTCTTTAATTTCAGGAATTAATTCAGTATATGCCTCTGGAAATTTATCCGGGTTATATTTAATTTTAATTTGTAAAGTATCATTATCAGCCTCACCATCAATTATAAAGGATAGTGGTCCTACTTCTTCGGCATTAGGTTCAAATATATAATCTAATTCATATTCAACTCCTCCTATATTACCTTCACTGCTTTCTTCAGTAGGTTTACCAAAATTAGCTTTAAATACATTTACTATAAATCTAGATTGCATTAATGTTTCTTGATCATAACGACCTTCATATAATTTTAACCTTAATCCTTTAGTTAGTTTTCTTGGTACAGGTACCATAGCGCCTTGTGAATTAACTTTTTTTAATACTTTTGAAAGTTTTTTCATATTAGCGTTATGTTTATCCATTTCTTGCTTATTCATAGTACCACTCGCAATTTCATCTACATCAGTAGGCATAGTAGTATCTAATAGCTTAGTCCAAATTTCTTCTTTAATTTCTTCAGGTAAAAATTCGGGGATAAATTTAAAAAATTCTTCTTTATTATTATTTTTAATAATCTCACGCATACGTGTACCCGAAATACCCCCCGCTTGGGGTGGTACTAATTCGATTTTAGCTTTAATATTACGTGGTTCTGCAAATTTAGGAATACTATTATATCTTCCGTCTTTAGCGTCTTTTTCCCCGATTCCTAAAATTAATTCTGAACCTTCGGGGGCTATTTTTTCCACAAAATCATAAACATCTTTTACAGGAGATGCAGCTTGTGCCAAACTAATAGTAAGTTTTTGTGCTCTTGGATCTGGATCAGATGCTTTATAATAATTAAAAATTTCTAAAGCTAACTCGGGCCCTATACCTTCTCGTTCTTTTGATCCAATTCTTACTATAACATTATCAGCAAAATCTGCAAGATATTTTGCCATATTATAATGTCCAAGATGAGGTGGTTTAAATCCACCTGGTAAAAGGGCTACTTTCATATAAACTGCAGTTTGTTATACATATAACTTACTGATATAAGATTTTCTTTTCTACTAATCCTTGGAATGTTAATGGTTTTGCGTTTTGTAATATGCGAGTCATTTCTTCAAACCCTAAATCACTTGGGTCTTTACCTTCAAGTTCTAACAAAAATATTTCTTTACCATACGCCATAAGTTCCTTAGCATACTTAAGTGAATCATTTATAGCATCTTGATCAAGTGCAAGATATATTTGTTTTACTCGTCCTCTAACGAGTTCCTTATAGAGTGATTTGCTGATTCGTTTTCCAAACAAGGGCACGGCATTTCGCTTGATTGCGATTGCATCAAAGGCACCTTCACAAATGATAATAGGAATATTAAAGTTACAAAGCATGTCAAAGCCAATAATATCTTTTGATGTTGGCGGAAGCTTGTGCTTGTGATAAGCTTGCGGATCAAACGAACGACCCACCCAGTAGTTGAGGATTCCGTGTCTGTCATAACTTGGTATTATTATAAAATTAGCTAACTTACCTTCTTCAATATACCCTATATTATATTTTATTATATCTTGTGCTGTAACTCCTCGGGATTTTAAATAGTAATATGCCTTATCTCTAGTTAAGCCTTTACCTTTAAGTAATGTAATAAATCCTTCGGGTAATTGAAGTTGGACTTTAGGTTTTTCTACATGTGTTGTTTTAAAATTATACTGAGCATCAATTTCTTTTAATTCTTGAAACGCTGTATATGGGGCCTTAATAAATTTAAGGAGTTGTATTGCTCTAGCACCTTTAAAACCACAAACCCAACATTGGTATTTTTGGGTTAATTTATTTAGTGTGAGTTTTTTCTTATGGTGGTTACAATTAGGGCAACTAAATACGGCCTCGTCTCCTCCTCGTGCGCTTTTGCTTTTTCCTAATAGACTTTCTAGCAAATATATAAGGCGATCTTCCTTCATGCCTTAAATATATGAAAGAAAGGTCAAAGGCCAAAATCCCTCTTAAAGTATCTTCCTTCGATATTATCATTTAAGTAATCTTCAGATTCTAAAACACCTAAACTAAATAATGCTTTATTTTCTAAATAAGTTAATTCTTTTTTAGAATAAGCTAATTGTAAAATTATACGTTCAAAATGTGATTGGTTGCCTCCTTTAATTTCATCTTTAATAAATTGATGAGAGCCATAATATGTTTTCCAATCGCTTTCTTTTTGAACTTGCTTATAAACTGGTGGTCTACCTTTACCTTCCCATAGGGCGGCTTCGCGTTTACCAATTTTTTTCTTTTGATTATAAATTAAGGCTTTTTTGCCAACGTATTTTTTTCCTGAAGGTATGTGAGTTGTTTGGTAAACGTATCCATATGTGCCTTCTGGGAATTGTTCATAACTTTCTGGTATTATCATGTATCAAATCTTATAACGAATGTAGTATCTGTTTCACTACTTACTTTAATTGGTTGTCCTAATTTCCCTACTACTAGTAGATTATAATCATCATCATATAAACCTACTGTTGTTACGTATGGTTTAAAATCTGATCCAGTTGCAAAATCTGCTAATTCTTCTTTTTCTATACTGCCCTTTTTCCTTACTGATTGGTTATTGGTAAATTCAAACTCATTTTCATTTACAGTACACTGATATTCATTTTCAGTAATTAAATGGGTATTTTTATATGATAAAGAGTTTATAGTACCACCATCAAATATATCCATAAATTTTGGGTGTGTTATGACAGCAAATCCATTATCATAAAATAAATTACCAACATTAGGTGTGCCTGTTATAGATTGGGACACATTAATTATTTCTGTTGCAGATAAAGCTTTATTATAAATCATTAATTGACTTACATTAAATTCATCATCCCATGTTCCTCCATTAGCTCTATAAGTTCCATCAGGTAATCTTTTACTATATACTACTACATCGGCTTTATTAGAACAAGGTTTTGATGTTGAATCAGTAGCTGTAGCTAATTGTTCACCATTTTTATAAATTTCAAGTGTACCATTATTTCGTTGTAATACAATGTGTGCATTAGTACCAACATCTGATCCTGATCTAAATATAACTGCTGAAACTTTAGATTCTGTATCTCCATCAAACCTACTTAATTCAATAGAAGCAGAATTATCAGCAGGGGCAAAACATCTTACCCTATATGGGAACTGTGGGGGAGCGGGAGTTGTGGTAATAGATAGCGCTCCTGTAGTATCTGTTGAATAATCACCTCCTGCTTCAGATCCTAGGGGAGGTGAATTTTGGGCCCCTTCTTTTGTAATTAAAAAATCTCCTTCTGTTTGAGAAGAAGGCTGTGTAGTCCAATTGTTTTCTGAGGACGGCCTTTCCTCCTGAAATTCAAAATATACGCTTATAGCAAAATCATCTTGGTCAAAATTTAAATGGGGCTTATTTTGGATTGTAATTCTACCATCAGTATAACCAGAATCTTCTTTAGGATGACTTAAAGTATAATTATTTAGTCCTAAAGTATGGGGGTGAAAAAGAATATGGTGATAAGTTACTATATTTTGAAAATATGAATCGTCATATACAGTTTTATTATAGGTAGGAAAAAGTAAACCCCCTACTGGTTTTTCTGCTACTATTTTATTACCTGTTTTATTATCTATAGTTAAATTTTCTCCTTTAAAGGCTTGTACTGGGGCTAAGTATAATACTCTATTATCCTCGTTAGGAAAATTATCATTTCCTTTATCAGCATTAATAAGATTCCCAAAACCATCATCCTTAAAATTATGTTGTATTGAATTTTTAGTAACAGAAAGATTAAAGGATCCTGGTTGTACTTCTGAACCAAAAGTTTTTTGACTTAAACTTAATAAACTAGCACTTTTATATAATCTTCTTTCTTGAGTAGTATAAACTGCATCTGTTAGTTCTAAACGATTAGCTCTTTCTCTAATATAGTTACGATAATAAAGTTTATCTATTTGATAGTATTGTCTACTACCCGTAGTAAATGTACTTTTATTTTTACCACTCCAAGCTAAAGATGACGTACTAGCACCTATTGAAGCCAAATTAGCATTATTATACTGCTTGTGGGCTTCAAAAGGTGTTATTTTTATATCATTTGCATTTAGCTTTTTAAATGTACCGGCCATTAATAGTCAAGTTTAACCTTAATAAGGGCTTCTTTTGTAAAATCTTTAGGTAATGGTTGAGATAATTTAGCTACTGCTAATAAATTTTGATTATCATCATATAAACCTACAGTTGTAATGTATACCTGTGGATTATCAATCATAGAATCGTGTTGTAAGGTACCGTCACTTTTAGTAAACGAATCATTAGTAGTATAGTTAAACTCACCATTTTTAACTCTTACAAAATAAAACTTACTTGATATGGTTTCTGCTGAGTCTAATATGAAAGATTTTCCAAGCTTAATAGCATTAAATAATTTTAGTGGGTTTTTAGCTTCATTATCTTGGGTAACAGTTGTACCTAAATTTACTCCCTTATTTGATGTTGTCGCATCCAATGCATCAGCATTTAAAATTATGAATCCTGCATCTGGATAAATAAACCCAAAAGATCCACTATTAGTAACATATGTGTTACTAGATCCTAATCTTACACCGTTAGATCCAGATACTATATTAAACTCTCTACCTACACCTGCTCTAAAAGCGTTTGCTGATCCTGAGGTAGTAACTGAATCATCCGTTAAGTGCAATAGGTGGTTTGCAGAAGATGAAAGATGTAATTGTACATTTCCTAATCTTATTTGGTCTTTATATCTAGCTCTATTAATATTAATTACATAAATATCATCAGGAGTATATCCATCAAAAGTAAAATTTTGGGTCTCATCACCACCAAATACTAAATTTCTATATTGGCTATATATAGCTTTTGTTGAAGATATATTTTCGGCCCCGGTATCATCATTAAAATCTAATCCTCCTTTTCCTGTTTTACTGCCATAGGCTATAGAATATTGGACTTCTGCTGTATCATCGTTAATGGGATGTTTATCAAAAACTTCCATAAAGAACGCTCCACTGCCCGTAGGATTACTAGTTACATATTGAACACTAGAGGAAAAATGGTTACTTCCTAAATCGTTTACGCCTCCTGACCATGCAGAGGCGAATACTTTTTGTATATCGTCTACTACATCTCCAGTCCCTTCAATTTCGGGGTCTATGTTAAATCGTGTGTATGTGGCCATATTTATTTATTATTAATATTCTGATCTTGCTTGTGATGCTTCTGTAGTTCCAGCAGTGCCTTCTTTATTTACTTGTACAGAAACTGTAGTTCGTGCACCTGATTGTAATCCAATTACAATTACAGAAGTAACTAATGCGGCATTACTACCAAATAACGTAGTGCCTTCTAAAGTTACCCCTGAAAAACTAGTTCCAACTACTGTTTGCGATAATGAAGTACCTGTAAATGGAATATCAACAACCCCCGACGTTTGTCCACCTGTAGCAGTTACTGATTTGAATAATCTTCTATCTGCTACTGTAAATGAATATGTTTCAGTTGTGTTATCAAAATTTAGAGTTGAAGGAACTATAGATACTGGGCTACCTCTTTGTACTTCATTATTAGTACCCGTAGTAATATTTAATACTGGTATTTTTGTAGTACCTCTTTTAAGAGTAATTAATTTTGAAATCATTGTATTATTTTCGTTAGGAATAGCTTCAATTAAAGGCAATGCTTCAATAGCTTCGCCATAAAAAGCTGTTCCATTAGGATGATTTTCATTATATAGTGTGTAGTCAATTTCATCATCCCCCAATGCAAATTGAGTTACGTTAAATTGATTTTTAGAAAGGAGTTCACGTCCTTTTCGGGTTAATATAGCATCTACTATTACGCTTGAGTTATCTAAATATCCCATTTAATTTTCGTTTTGTTTATAAATATATATCTTTTAAGGAAGATTTCTATTAGTTTCATTTAATTCTGGTACTATTTTTCTATCTCCAATATCTAAGCCCGCTTTAGCACTAAAATATGTTAAATTGTCTTTTATAAAAGGGTGTAAATTTTGAGGAACTATTATTACAGGTTTATTTCCTATACCTTCTGGTAATTCCCTTCGATTTAGGTTTATTAATAAAGCTGGCTTGTTATTATCTAATTTTGAGAGAGTATACCCATGACATCCAGGATTTATAGCAGGAAGACCCTCTGTATCAAGTCTATCAGGAATACTATAATTAATATCAGATTCTTCAAAATCAAATTTACTGCAACTTATTTCACCTATACCTCCAATAAACCCAACCCCTCCGAAGTCGGGACCATCACTTATCAGTTTAACTGTAGATAAGCCTCCTAAAGTAGATTCTCTACCATCTGAGTTTTTATTTATAACTTCTAATTGTACTTCTTCTCCGTTTTTACTTAAAGAAGATGAAAATGAAGAAGTAGTAGCAAAAGAAAGATAAAATTTTGTTTGGCTCGGATCATTATCCGAAGATAATAATGCATTAGCAAAAAAAGCATTTAATGCAACGCCACCAGCAGATCCCTCAAATACTGAAAAGGGAGTATTAACTCCTAGTATGCTCCTCATAAATTTAGTATCCTTAACAATAGTAACACCACCACTATTATCTCCAGAAGGTAAGCTAGGACCTCTAACTCTAAATTGAGGATGTCTACCATCAGCTGAAGCAGTAGTATATGCAAAATCTTGACCACCCGTGCTTACTGTTTCGTTTGAAAAATCACCATGAACAAAATCAATAATTCCTCTTAATAATCCTTCATTATAAAATACACTATATTGGTTTTGTGTTTTATTAGTAATTGCAGCGTCTAGTGGGATTAAATTAATTTCTGATTTAATAGGAATATTTTGTTGAAAATATCTCTGAAAACCCGTTAATTGTGAGATAGTGTTAATATTACCAATATTAAAAGAAGTAATTGTATCATCACTATTTATTGTAATAGCTTCATTTATAATTGCAAATGAAAAGTCTCTAATAAAAGGTAAAGTAGGATCTGCTAAATTATTGTTTTCATCTGCGTCTAGGGGTATAATATCACTAGCTAAATAAAAAGTTCTTGTATTATTTCTCATTACTGGGGCTCCCCCATAAGAAATATCTCCTGTATTAAATTCATTAATTGTAGTTGCTGATAGTTGTTTACCATCATAGCGAGATGAATTCCAAGCTTTAGTTGATAAATCAGAGTCATTAAATTCAAAATTTTCATTAAAATAACCAAAAATTTGTACGCGGTACAATTTAGCTTCTACAGTTGTTGTACCTTTGGTTTCTAAAAATAAAGTAAGTGTATTAAGTGAGGTAAAACGCCGATTAACAAGTACACTTACATATACTTCCTCCCCACTGTCAGCCCAGTTAGCTTCAAAATGGGTTCCATTAATTGTTACTCTACCCCTATCAGTACGGTCTTTTTTAAATCTAATTTCTGTTATATAGACTTTCTGTGTGTTAGCGCCCAGGGGGTCAATAAAATGATAATCGATTTCAGTCCCCGCAGATGTACCCGCTCCAGATGCGTTGTGGTGTGCAAAAGTATTTGCAGATGCATCTACCGCCTGGCTTTGATTTATAATATTAAATCCTAAAGGAGAACTAAATAAAGGTGCATTTTTAGGGTTTTTATTAAAGCTCATATTTACAATAATTTAACATATTTTAATTTAAAGTATAAAATTTACTTAATCTTGCTTTTTGCGCTACATTTTCAGTAGCTGTACCTTCGGTACCTTGAACTAAATATTGCTCCACATCTATAACTACATTAGTTTCACTAATATTTTCAGAACCTAATAAAGAACCTGTATTTTTAGTTCTAAATAAATGTTCGGGTTTTTGTTCATAATCAATATTCGTACCCGGTACTTTGGCTCTTTCTAGATAATGTGGTTCAATTACTAATCCAGTCTTAAGATTAGCCTTTGCGGGTGTAAAATCTTTAATCATTTTAAATAATGTATGATCAAAGAATTGAATTGTTCTTATGTAGTCACCTATCCCTAATTTTTTCCCACGATCTAATTTTTGGGTATAGATATCTTTTAAATCTTTTAACGCAGGATAACTAGCAGAAGTATAATATGTAGGGTCTCCTATATAATCATCTAACCTAAACCCACCTAATGTATAGATTATATCCTCATTAAATTCAAAAGTTGGTGAGAAAAATACACCTACATCTGAAAAATCAAGTGGTTGTCTATCTTGGGGTGAGGTAGTGGTGGGTTTCTTCAATAGTAATATATTCCCCCACATGAAGATTTTGGGTGGGAGATGCAAAACTATAAAATGTATATAAATCCGGATTAGGGGGTTTATTTATTAAAGAACTAGAAACAGGAGTAATACTACCTAATGGTAAAGTAGATTGATCTGATCCAAGAGGGAGTCTTATGGCTAATGTTTCATAACTTGAGCTAATCGTATTACCATTATAATTAAAAGGTGATAATGATTGTGTAACAATTGTTTTTCTAGTAAGTTGTTCATTATATAATCTTACCTCTTGTATCGCTGAACCTGTAGAATGTTCAATATCATTAGCTCTATTACCTCCAGGTAAGATCCTTAAGTGTGCGTTATTATCAAAAGCATTAGCTCCCTCAAAGTAAGCAGTAGCATCAAATGAACTAGTAGCTACATAGGTATTTTTATTAAAAGTGGTTTGGGTTGCAAATCCTTCTATATTGTTTCCTTCATCAGAACCGCTTTTAAGTACTAAAGATATATTCCATACTTTACCATTAAATAGGGGTACGGGATTACTTTCAAATTTTGTTTGTCCCGCAAAACTATCTGCGTCACTTCCTGTTGTTATAACTAACCTACCCATTGAAGCACTTAGACTTGTCGCAATAGTATTATCTATACTTCTACTAATATGGAGTACTAAATCATTAGTTCCAGTGAGCGCTCCTATTACAGGAATTATATCTCTGTTATTATCAGGTAATACTCTTACCTGTACAGTCCTTACGTTTCTATTTGTTCCTCCAACATGTACAAATGGATCTACTATCTTTAAAATGCCACCATCAGTGACCATTCCAATGGAATTTTTACTAGTAAGCATTCGACTTTCCTTTTGATAAGAAAAAGTTCTAAAACCTGTTTTATCTACTAAAGGACCACCATATTCTTTAACGTGGAGGACTGTTTCAGGAATACCATAACATGCAATTAGTGCTTTTAATCCACGTTCAGTACCTTTTGTTTTTAAAAGGTATGGAGTATTATGGTATAATCTTTTCCAGATTTCTTTAGATATATCACCTTTAGGGATTGATCCAGCATTTGAAGCTGATATCATCGTAGAAAAACTATCAGGGGCTTGGTATTGAAAGGTACCACTACCATCATCTCCTATAAGATATTCATATATTGAAGAATTTTCAAATTGACTATAACCTCTAATACCTCTTTCTGCTAATGCATTAAATACTAATTCTTTAGAAATACCATCATTTAATCCACTATGTGCCTGATATTTATCAGTTATACTATCTATATAAGCCCATATACCATCAAAATGTTGAGCTATCATTTCAGTAAATAATACATAACCTTCGTTTTGGGGGTTATTTTGTATATCGGGGGGTATTGTATTTACTAAATTATATGGGTTACAATCGTCAAATTTACTTGCACTTAGCATTTGCCCCCCATAAAATGCACTTTCAGATTCATCTATAGGGGCCCCAAACCAAGATGTAACTGCGGCAGAATTTACTTTTGCATTTATGTAGGGTTTACCTGTATTGGTTTTAGGCCATGCATAAGTACCCGATTCAAAATACAGATATCTTTCATAATAATCAAATCCTTGAATTATTTTATCTGTTTTATCATTAAAAATATTTTTATTTTGTATTAGGGGATTAGAAGAAGTAACTGAACCACTTACTGTGTTTAGGGCAGATAATGAAGAAGAATAACTTTCTAATAATTCTAATTTATATTTAAAGTTTTTTAATCTTTCAGTTGCAGAACTAAAATGTATAAAATTTTCAAAAGTATAACCTGATGGGGTATTGGGATTATCAAACTCTAAATCTACCGGAATACTCCCACTTAGATAGTTTTGTACATTTTGAAAGCTAGATGTTATAGCCCCATTATTTAAAATTTCATCGTATGTTCTAAATTTAGAAGGAATAGTATATTCTTGAGAAAACTGTATATCAAAGTTAGGTGCTCTTAACTCTATTCCTGTATCTTCACTAGTAGAAGAACCTAAATCAACAGTTGCTTCTAAAGGATTTATTATTTCTTCATATACTCTAAAAAGAGAATTAACACTTATTTTTGCGGTTAGTGGATCATAAAGTTTAATTAACCCCGAATTAGTATCTATTTGAGTATTAATTATTAAACCTGTTTCTCCATTAGAAAAACTTATATTTACATCTTTTACAAAAGAAGCATTATTAACATTAGCTACTAAGCCTTGTAAAGCGTTATCGAAAGTATCCTGTGTTAAAAGAGTAGATGCAAATCTAATTTCAGTTCTAGTTGGTGAAATTTCGGTTATATAAAATGGTCTGTCAAAGCCACTTACAAGTAATTTTCGTTGAAACGAAAATGTTAATTTATATCTACCATTTTCAAATCCATAATCTTTTAAAACTTGTACATAATCAATATCAATAGAATCTACTAAATTTCCTTGATTACCTCCACTATCATATGCTGTATAATCTGTAAA
>LULJ01000354.1_pt1 | contig 15607 bp, 17 predicted proteins | sample 728171 | NCBI WGS metagenome assembly LULJ01 (sample SAMN03860292, study PRJNA289734) | marine metagenome | biome: seawater column; feature: ocean; material: water; isolation source: Red Sea water column Station 169 - depth 25m | place: Saudi Arabia: Red Sea | collected 2011-10-15 | depth 25 m
GTATAAATAATTGCTGACATGCCAAAGTTTTGTCGATTGTTCTTTGAGAACTTTATTTAGTGCGGGATGAGAATGCCCGAGACATGTGACGGCAATGCCTCCTCCAAAATCTACATAATCTTTGCCTTTATCATCCCAAAGAATAGATTTTTTTCCTTTTACGGGGATAAATTCTGCAGGAGCATAATTTGGCATTAATGCCGTTCTATCAATAGAATTATTCTTTTTCATAAAAATTTTTTTTTAAAAAATAGTCATAATGACCCTGTAAAAGTAATATTAAAACATGGTTATAGCAGATCGTCTTAAATCTGATAATTCTTTTAGAGTTTCGATAACACCAAATCGTTCGATCTCTTGGCGTGGAAATTTAATATTTGTATTTTTGGTTTCAGTTCCTTTAACAATAATAGCTTTAGGTTTTTTATATGTTGGAGCACCAATTATCTTGCCTTTTGCAGGTCTAGAAATTTTACTGGTGCTGACAGCTTTATATTTTGTTTTTAGAGATGTTAACAAACAAGAAATTCTCACATGTGCCTATAGGAGATTTTCTTACAGAAGAAGACAAAAAGATTCTTATAGAAAAAATGGATGAAATTATCCAAGAACTTCGGACGATTTGACTTTATTTGGCTCTTTGATTGAATCTTCGACCAATCATAGCAGAGGCAATATTCACCTTTTGCACATCAATTGTGCCTCCAGCTATTCCCCAGCCAAATGAATCTCTTACCTTTCGTTCCATGCCGTATTCTTTGTTGAAACCATAACCACCCATTAACTGCATTGCGGTTGTCGTTACTTCTCTGGAAATCTCATTTGCAAAACATTTTGCTGAACTAGATTCGAGTATATCTGGAAGTCCATTCGCCGCATTAAAAACCGCACGGTGTATTAACAAACGCGAAGCTTCGACTTTCATTAACATGTCAGCTAATTTTATTTGCACGGCTTGAAAATCAACAATTGGTTTTCCAAATTGCTCTCTTTCTTGAACATAATTTTGAACATAGTCTAAAGCTGAGGAAGCTTGTGCTAAAGCCATAGTCGCATTGCCACACCTTTCCAAATCAAAAGTTTCCATCAATTTTTTAAAACCGTCTTCTGGCTCAACTAATAGATTTTCTATTGGTACTTCAACATTATCAAAGTATATGTCAGCAGATGGAATTCCTCGCCAGCCCATAAGGTTTTCATTATTACCAAAGGTTAATCCAGGCGTATCGATATCTACAAAAACTGCACCAATTCCTTTAGCTGCTGGAGCGTCAGACATTCTTGCGTAAACCACATATCCATCCGAGTGACCTGCGCCAGAACACCAACGTTTGTTTCCATTAATAACAATTTTGTCACCCTTTATTTCCGCCTTGGTTTTTAAGTCAGTCAATCCAGTGCCAGCTCCAGGTTCTGACATACTAACTGCGACAACCATTTCGCCGCTACAAACTTTAGGTATGACTCTTTTTTTTAGAGCGTCGGTAGCAAAATGTTGTAAAACTTTCACAGGTCCAGCGTTTGCTTCAAAAACTGGCCAGCCAACTGCGGATGAGATTTTTCCAAATTCCTCTAGAATAATAATTGCTTCTAAGTTTGTAAGACCTTGACCACCATATTCAGTCGGTGTGTTTACGCCAAGAAAACCCATCTCCCCAATTTTCATTAAGGCATCTTTAGGTACAGGATCGCCTGTTTCTTCCAATTCATCTGCTAAAGCTGGCAGCTCATTTTGGGCATATTCGCGGGCAACTTTTTGTAGTTCTAGTTGTTCTGGTGTTAGTTTGAAATCCATAATTTTTTTTAATTTTGCGAGCAATTATACACATTGAGTTAAAATATCGACATGCCCAAAGAGAATAAATATCCCATTCCGGAAGGATTCGAACCTATCCATCAAACTGAACACCATATTCGTAACATTGGTGAAGGCTTTTATAGGCGTGATGAAGAAGGTAATCTGATAATGGCATTTTGGATTAAAAAAGAAAATTGTAATTCGGCTGATGTTGCGCATGGAGGCATGCTAATGAGCATTGCTGATTATTCGTTAGCTTCTGCCTCGATGCCTTCAAGGGATAAATATGTGGCAACAATAAGTTTTAGATCAGAATTCATCGCTCCTGCCAAGATACACTCATTAGCCGAAGTTCATACGTCAATAACCAGAGTTTTAGTGGAGTTGTAAAGAAAATATAAAAAAGGCTTCTTAAAGAAGCCTTTTTTAAATAGATTATTTAACCCAGGGCTTACCTAATCTTATCCTTTCCATTTGATAAACTCTTGGGCTGTCGCAACTTACCATTGAACCATAAGTTTCTAATTGCTTTAGAGGGCCGCCATTATCTACAAATGTTTGTGTCTCCTTTCCTCTTTGACTCCAAGAAGAATTTATATCCATCATTTTGAAATCAAAATCCGAATCTTGAGGTAAACCTGCCGTAGGGAAAATTCTAAATACTGGATCTTCTTTTTCTAATTTCTTTAGAAAAGCACTGTACTTAGCATCTGCCTTTAAAAGATCCGCATAAGTTACACCATCATTAATTGAACAATCCGAAAAAGAAAAAATCTCCGAAGTTCTTGGACCAGCGTAATTATCCTTTCTATTTTCTTCATAAGTAAGCAAGCTTGCAGCAAAAGAATGACTATTACATTTCCATACAGAGTTAAAACTTTCAGCAATTTCAGATCCATTTGCATAATAATTTTCAAGACTATTTCCCATTCCTTCAAAATTATCCCAAACACCCATCCAAATTAGGGTATTTTCAAAATCAATGTTGCTTGCTGCAATTGGAGTCAATAAAAAAGCTGTATAAGACTTTTCTTTTGAATCGTCGCTAAATTTATTCCATTTCTCAATGACATCATATAAATCAGCTTTTGTTTTTCCAGGTTGAAATTCACAATTTGCGTAAAATTCCATTGGCGTAACGTTTGCTTGTTCTTGAGCTAACGAAATTGAAGAAACCGTCACTAAAGTTAATGACAACAAAATTTTTAAAATATTTCTCATTTTCACTCCTTAAGAAAACCTCACTCCCATCATTGAGAATGGTTATAAAGATTAGCATTTAAGCTTTGAAAAAAAAATGAAGAATTAATAATTTTAACGAAATCAAGTCGTATATTTAATTAAACTTTTTTAATTTCTTTTTTAATAGATTTTTCTTTAGAAAAGCTACATCAGGAATTCCAAGATTGAAATTAGTTTGAGCTTCACCTTGAATCAAAGGGCTTAAATATTTTCTTCCTGCAGATGTAATTTTAAAACCATTTTTTGAGATAAACTTTTTTGGAACTGTTTTTTCTACATTTGCAACTTTCTTCAAAGATACAGTATCTATTTTCCATTTATAGGGCGCATCATTTATTCTCTTTATAATTGGCATAACTGCAGTTTTTCCTGAAGTAGCAAGTTTTACTGCAAATTCTCCTACTGCATATGCCTGATCTAAATCTGTTTTAGATGCGATGTGTCTAGCTGAACGTTGAAGATAATCAGCCACAGCCCAATGATTTTTTAAACCAAGTTTTGAAATCATCCCTGACAATACTGGAGCTACTCCGCCAAGTTGCTTATGGCCAAAAGCATCGGTTAACCCTGAATCTGCTAGAAACTTACCGTTTTTCATCTGAGTTCCCTCTGAAGCAACAATTACACAAAAGCCATTTTTTCGTATAGTCTGTTTTACTTGTGCGAGAAATTTACCTTTTTCGAAGGGCACTTCCGGTAACAAGATAATATGAGGCGGGTCTTCTGAATTAGATGACGCTAAACAAGATGCTGCTGCTATCCAACCAGCATGACGACCCATAACTTCTAATATAAACACCTTTGTTGAAGTTTCGGCCATACTTTTGACATCTAATCCGGCTTCGAGTGTTGAAGTTGCAACATACTTTGCGACCGAACCAAAACCAGGCGAACAATCAGTAAAGGGCAGATCATTATCTACAGTTTTTGGAATACCAATGCACTGAAGAGGAAACTTTAGCTTTTTAGCCATTTCAGATACCTTAAAGGTTGTGTCTTGACTATCGCCTCCGCCGTTATAAAAAAAATAGTTGATATCATGAGCGGCAAAAACTTCAAAGAGACGTTCGTACTCTTTTTTTTGTTTGACTGGATCTTGTAATTTAAATCGACAGGAACCAAATGCGCCACCAGGTGTATTTTTTAATTTAGCAATGGTAGTTTTTGATTCTTTCGAGGTATCGATTAAATTTTCATTTAATGCTCCAAGAATACCATTTTCACCACATAGTACTTTATTAATTTTTTTTGATTTAGCAGCCGTTTCTATAACACCACAAGCAGAGGCATTTATAACAGCTGTAACGCCACCTGATTGAGCGTAGAAAGCATTCTTTTTTGAATTCATTATGAGAAATATAACTGAAAAAAGAACTTCTGGAAAAAGATATAATCAGTACGATGAAAATTTATGTCTTAGGAGTTTGTGGGACCTTTATGGGAGGGCTTGCTCAATTAGCAGTCCAAAAAGGTTTTGAAGTAGCAGGATGTGACGAAAATGCCTACCCGCCAATGAGCAATGTTTTAGCAGAACAAGGCATAACTGTAGACCAAGGATTTAGTGCAAAAAATATATCTAATGATATTGATCTTTACGTAATTGGAAATGTCGTTTCTAGAGGAAATCCAATGATGGAGGAAATACTTAAACGAAGACTTAAATTTATTTCAGGTCCACAATTTTTGACTGACTTAATTTTAGAGGATAGACATGTAATTGCTATCAGTGGAACTCATGGAAAAACTTCGACATCGTCAATGTTGGCTAAAGTTTTAATTGATGCAGGATTAGATATTGGGTATATGATCGCTGGTCGAGCTTTAGATTTGGACTCGACGGCTTTTTTGGGAACACATAAATATTTTGTCATTGAAGCAGATGAATACGACACAGCTTTTTTTGATAAGAGGTCCAAATTTATTCACTACAGTCCCTCAACTTTGCTAATAAACAATTTGGAATTTGATCACGCCGATATTTTTGATAATCTGAGTGAAATCAAAAAACAATTTCACCATTTATTGAGAATCTTGCCTAAAGATGCAAAGTTATTCTATCCAACAGATGATTTGAATATAAAAAAATTATTGGAAATGGGAATTTATTGCAAGGAAGAATCTTTTGATGCAGTGGGTCAGGGAGAAGGATGGCATGTCCGAATAAAAAACCCAGAATGTTCTACTTTTGATATTTATTTTGATGACAAACTTAAAGGCTCAGTAAATTGGAATCTTATTGGAGAACACAACAAAAAAAACGCTATAGCAACATTCGTAATAGCAAAGTCGTTAGGCCTTAAGAAGAAACAAATTTCAGAATCTCTTTCAACTTTCAAAGGCACCGAAAGAAGAATGGAAATGATTGGGAAGAAAAATTCAATTTCAGTCTACGATGATTTTGCCCATCATCCAACAGCTATAAAGTACACTTTGGATGGCTTGAGAAAAAAAGTTGGAAATCAAAAGATAGTTTGTCTGTTAGAAATGAGATCTAACACCATGTCGTCAGGTTATCATGATAAAGCTATCCCTAAATCTCTGGAGGATGCAGATAGTGTTTTTTTATTTTCAAAAAATCAGGATCAAATAAGAAACATTGCTCAAAAAAGTAATAAATTCTCGACTTGTTCAGGAACAAGAGAATTCTTAAATTTATTGCCTAAGTTAAATGAGCCTAATACTCATATTATTTGTTTATCCAATGGATCTTTTGATCAAATTCATCATGCTATTTTGGAGAGGCTTTAAAAAGTAAAAGCTTTTTTTCTTAGTCTGATTGCCTTTGGGGTTACTTCTACTAGTTCATCTTCTTCTATGAATTCCAAAGCTTGCTCTAGGGTATGCTCGATGTGGGGAGTTAAAACTAGGTTTTCATCTGTTCCTGAGGCGCGGACGTTAGTGAGTTGCTTGGCTTTAGTAGGATTAACAGGCAAGTCATTATCTCTAGAGTGCAGACCAACGATTTGGCCTTTGTAGATATCTAGCCCATGGCCAACAAATAATTTCCCTCGATTCTGCAGATTAAACAACGAATAGGATAAAGTTTTGCCGTTTGTCATTGAAACTAGAACACCATTCTGTCTATTTGTTACTTCGCCTTTTTTAGCAGGACCATAATGATCAAAAACACTAGTTAAGATTCCCGAACCACTTGTTAAAGTTAAAAAATGCGATCTAAAACCTATCATTCCCCTGGATGGCGCAATAAATTCGAGCTTAATTCTTCCTTTTCCATCTGGCTGCATATTTTTAAGCTCCGCTTTTCTTAACCCCATTTCTTCCATGATAGAACCTTGATGTTCTTCTTCAAGGTCAATAACAATTTGCTCAAAAGGCTCATGAATTTCCCCATTAACCTCTTTCTGGATTACTTCTGGTTTTGATACTCCTAACTCAAACCCATCTCTTCTCATGCTTTCAATTAACACCGATAAATGGAGCTCACCTCTTCCGGAAACCTTAAATTTATCTGAGGATTCTCCGGGTTCAACTCGCAAAGCAACATTGCTCAATAGTTCTTGTTCGAGTCTTTCTTTTATATTTCTAGATGTAACAAATTTGCCATCTTGACCTGCAAAAGGAGAATCATTTACTTGAAAAGTCATACTAACCGTTGGTTCATCTATTGTTAGCGGAGGCAAAGCTTCTACCTTTTCAGGATCACATAACGTATCCGAAATATATAAATTTTCGATACCAGTTATGCATACAATGTCTCCTGCTTCAGCCTCCTCTACCTCAATTCTCTCCAATCCGTCATGACTCATGACTTGTAAAATTTTTCCTTTTCTTTGTTCTTCTTTGTTATTAACCACAACTATTTGGTCATTGGGCTTTAACTTTCCACAAGTGATTCTTCCAATGCCTATCACCCCAACATAACTATTGCTATCTAATGCACTAATTTGCATTTGAAAAGGTTTTTCAGTTTCTACTTTTGGAGGACTAACTTTTTCTAAGACCAGATCTAAAAGGGGAGACATATCATCTTTAATGTTTTCGAGCTCATCACCAGCCGTTCCATTTAGCGCGGAAGCATAAATTACAGGAAAATCCATTTGTTGATCGTTTCCTCCGAGGCGATCAAAAAGGTCGAAAACTTGATCTAAAACCCAATCCGGCCTGGCTCCAGATCTATCAATTTTATTTATAACTAATATTGGATTAAGACCTTGCTCAAATGCTTTCTCGGTAACAAAACGAGTTTGTGGCATCGGACCATCAACGGCATCGACAAGAAGAAGAACGGAATCAACCATTGATAATACCCTTTCAACTTCGCCTCCAAAATCAGCATGACCAGGTGTATCTACAATATTTATTTTATGGTTTTTCCACTTTATTGCTGTATTCTTAGCAAGAATCGTAATGCCCCTTTCTTTTTCTTGATCATTTGAATCTAAAATTCTTTCAGATCCAATATCTTTTCTATTTAAAGTTCCTGATTGTTGAAGTAATTTGTCGACCAGAGTAGTTTTCCCATGATCAACATGAGCGATGATAGCGATATTTCTTATATCTTTTGGATTCATAGCATTTATGATTATTCAAAGAATATTCTTTAAAGAATTTCTCTTTTGAAGAACAATTATGATTTATTCCTTATCTTTAGAAGTTTCTTCTTGAGCAGCTTCTTCAGTTGGAGATTCAGATATATCTTCTTGGACTTCTTCAACAGGAGTTTCTGTAACTTCTTTCTGAGCTTCTACAGTTTCTTCTTCTGAAGAATCATTTGCTTCGCTTTTTACAGCTGGAGTTGTTTTAGCAAAACGTTTTTTAAATCTATCGACTCTTCCGCCAGTATCAACGATTTTATGTTTTCCAGTATAAAAAGGATGAGAAGCAGATGAAACATCGAGAGGATAATATGGATATGTTTTCCCGTCTTCCCACTCTTTGGTTTGATCTGTATTTAACGTCGATGGAATTAAAAAATACTTATCCACGCTAGTGTCGTGGAACAGCACTTCCCTATATTCCGGATGAATTTCCTTTTTCATAATTCTCTTTAAAAATATGCTGGCGCATATTACCAGAAGAACTTTTTTTTAGAAATAGAATTTCACTTCTTATTTTTGTTAAGACTTTTGCTTTTTTCAGTGATATTAACGACTTTTTTTATACCGTAAGGCTCGGTTCGTTTTTCTCCATCAAGAAAATAAAATCCTTTATTTTTAAGATACCATTTGGATATTTCTAGCTTATTTTCTTCTTCGACCCATGAAATATCATACATTGATTCTTTAATAGAATTTGATTTCGTTTGACTATTGTAGATGAAGGGACTTCCTTTTAATTTATGTGCTTTGGAGAGCCAAGCATTAAGAAATCTCTTTATTCCTCTTTTAGTTTTTCTCCTCGATGGATTTGCTTGACACCACTCTCTGGCGGCATTTATTTCGTGATAAACATTGCATTCATGATAGGTTCTTTGCCAAGAAATTAAGTCGCTTTGTTCAATTTCATAATAAGAGCCATCTTTTAAAATAATTTCCATTTTTTTATCTGGTTACTTGGAATAATATAGAAGTATTTAATAAAAGTAATTAAGTTAAGGAGGAGAATTCATGTCCTATCAAAAAGATGTTGAAGAGTTCATGATCGCTGGAGACCAATCATTGACCAAAGAACTTTCCTTGAAAGGAGATCAGCAAAAACTATATATGAATTTAATTACGGAAGAATATAAAGAAACCCTCGAAGCATTTCAAAATAATGATTTAGTAGAGGTAGCTGATGGGCTTGCAGATATGGTTTGGGTAATTATGGGCATGTGCTCCAGTTGCGGAATAGAATTTAATAAAGTCTGGGAAGAAGTAAGGTCATCAAACATGAGTAAATTTGTAAATGGAAAAGCTATAAAAAATAATTCGGGAAAAATCATGAAGCCCGATACTTATTTCAAACCGGATATAAAAAAAGTTTTAGGGATTTAATTCGATTTTACATTTTCTCTCCTTTTCGCTTGAGTGCTTCAAGGATATTTTTAGATCAAATTTTTTTAGAAATCCGAAGCTTTTTTCTGGCCACTCTATAAATATTATTGCTTCTGATTCGTTTAAGTATTCTCTGAGGCCTATGGTTTCAAGCTCAGATGGATCATTTATTCTATAAAGGTCGATATGATAGATGTTTTTATCATTAAGTTCGTAAGGCTCAATTATGGTAAATGTTGGGCTTTTAACTTTCTCCTTGATTCCTAAGGCGAAGATTATTTCTTTAACTAAAGTTGTTTTACCTGTTCCAAGGTCGCCGTCTAAAAAAACAATAAATGCAGATTTATCTTTTCTTTTTAAAATTTCTTTGGCTATCTCTTGTCCAAGATTTTTCGTATCTTCTAAAGAACTTAAAGTTAGTTTTTTATTCATAAAATTATTAAATAAGTTCTTTAACAATATCTAATAAGTCGGTAGGAGTAAGACTATTCATTCCAATAACATTTGAGTATTCATCTGCAGCTTCGGCATGCAATTCGACACCTAAACACGCAGCATTTAATAACGTCATTTTTTGGGCAATAAAGCTACTTATTATTCCACTTAAGACATCTCCCATTCCCCCGGTAGCCATTCCTGCGTTCCCTTTTTCACAAATAAAATATTTGTCTTTCCAACAAATAATTGAGTTTTTTCCCTTTAAAACAACGACCGCTGAATATTTTTTTGAGATTTTTTTAGCGGACAATATTCTATTTTTTTTTATAATTTCCTTTGATGTATTTAAAAGAATAGAAGCCTCTCCTATATGTGGAGTAAGAACTATTTTTTTTGGTAGAGGTAATTTTTTTATAAATTTAGGTAAAAGATTTAAGCCATCTGCATCAATGAGCATAGGCGTATTATTTTTTTTAGCTCTTTCTAGAGATTTATATATCATTTGTTCGGACCAATAGTCTTGTCCCAACCCCGGGCCTAAGCAAATTACAGATGGAGAATCCAAATATTTTTCAAGCGCTTGGCCTGAGTCAACAGGTTTGACCATAACTTCTGGGCAAAAATTCAATGAAGCAGATACATGACTGGATCTGGTTGCTAGAGACACTAAGCCGGCTCCACAATTAACTGCTGCTTTGGAAGCCAATAAACCAGCCCCGCCAAATCCAATATTTCCTCCAATGACTAACACATGTCCAAATTCTCCTTTATGAGCATCGGATGATCTAATCAATTTCTTTTTTAGAATTAAAGAATTTATCTTTTGAGCTTTCATCATTTTTTTGAAGTTGTTTGTATCATTTATTGCAACCCTCGTCATTATAGATATAGTAATGTACTAATTAATTTTTTTGGAGAGATATAAGATGATTAAAACGAAAATCACAGAAATGTTTGGAATCAAACATCCAATCATTCAAGGGGGGATGCACTATGTCGGTTTTGCAGAAATGGCTTCTGCAGTTGCAAATGCTGGTGGATTAGGAATCATAACCGGTCTGACTCAAAAAAGTCCTGAAGACTTGGCAAAGGAAATAGCTAAATGTCACGAAATGACAGATAAGCCTTTTGGGGTAAATTTAACTTTTTTGCCGGGATTTCAAGAGCCAGATTATCCTGGTTATATCCAAGCTATTGTTGAAGGTGGCATAAAGATAGTTGAAACTGCCGGAAGAAGTCCTGAGGCTTACATGCCTGATTTGAAGGGTGCAGGAATCAAAGTGATTCATAAATGTACTTCTGTTAGACACTCATTAAAGGCAGAGAAAATTGGATGTGACGCAGTAAGCGTTGACGGTTTTGAGTGTGGCGGTCACCCAGGAGAGGATGATATTCCAAATATGATCCTTCTTCCAAGAGCTGCTGAGGAATTATCTATTCCTTTTGTTGCATCAGGAGGCATGGGCAATGGACAACAATTAGCAGCTGCTTTATCAATGGGAGCTGATGGAATAAACATGGGTACAAGATTTATTGCCACTAAAGAAGCTCCTGTTCATCAAAATGTTAAAGAAGCATTAGTTGCAGCTTCAGAGCTCGATACTAAGTTAATTATGAGGCCTTTGAGAAATACAGAGAGAGTCTTAGCGAATGGAGCAGTTGATAAAATTCTAGAAAAAGAAAAAGCACTTGGAGATGATATTCAAATAACAGATATCATGGATGAAGTCGCAGGAGTGTATCCAAAAATAATGCAAGAAGGGACCATGGACGCAGGCGCTTGGAGTTGTGGAATGGTTGCAGGCTTGATACATGATATTCCAACTTGTTCTGATCTTGTCGAAAGAATTGTTTCAGATGCAGAAGAAATAATAAAAGCTAGACTTTCAAAATTCGTTGCCTAGTTTTTAAATGGCTAAAGATCAAGAATTTCCTGAAATCTTGTCTAAACAAGAATCTGTAAATATTCAGAAAGCCGAGCCTGGAGCGCCGCCCTCAGATCCTAAACCAGCAGCCACGGTGCTGTTGGTTAGGGCTCCTGAAAACGAAATTGAAGTATTTATGATTAAGAGGAATGCAAAAACTAATTTTGGGGGAGCATGGGTTTTCCCTGGGGGCAAACTTGATCCGGTTGATGAAGAAATAGAAATAAATAGTTTTTGCTCGGGTTTAACTGATGAGATGGCTTCACAAATTATCAATGTCGAAAGCGGTGGGTTAAATTATTGGATAGCTTGCATAAGGGAATGTTTTGAAGAATGTGGCGTGTTACTTGCTTACAGAGAAAATGGCAATTTATTTGGCGCTTCAGATACAGAAGAGACAAAAATATTAGCCTCATATAGAGATAGACTAAATAATGGCGAGCCAGTTTTGTTAGAGCTGTGTAAAGAATTAAATCTTAAATTAGCAGTTGATAGGTTAGCCTATGTATCACATTGGATTACACCTAAAATGGAAATGAAGCGTTATAGCACAAGATTTTTTATTGCTTTGGCGCCATCAGATCAAAAAGCAATACATGATGGAAGCGAAGGCGTAGAAAGCACATGGATAACTCCAGAAAATGCCATCAAAGGCGGTGAAAAAGGCAATTTTCCAATAATATTACCGACAATAAGAAATCTTGAGGCAATAGTAGGATTCACATCGACTAACGAGTTATTGGAAAATAAAATTAAGTGTCAAAGTGAGGTTTCATCAATTGAACCAAAATTTTTTATGAAAGACGGAAAAATGATAGGTTTGCTTCCAGGCGATGAAGGTTATGAAGATCATTGAAATTTCACCTTTGGTAAGAAGAATTACTGCTGACAATGGAGGGGTATTTACAGGTGGGGGTACCAATACATATTTAGTTGGTCATCAAGAAATTACAGTCATTGATCCAGGCCCTGCATCACCAGAGCATGTAGAGAATATCGCAAAAATTTGTGGAGAAGATATTAAACAAATTTTAGTCACTCACACCCATAACGATCATTCTCCAGGTGCAAGATTACTTCATCAAAGGACAGCTGCACCCATTATGGGTATGTATCCTTTGCATAAGGAAATGCAAGACCCTACTTTCAAGACAAAAAAAGAATTGAAACACGGTGATGAAATTAACGAAGCAGAATATACTTTGAAAGTTATTCATACCCCTGGGCACGCTTCCAATCATCTTTGTTTTTTGCTTGAAGAAGAAAAGTTAATATTTACTGGTGATCATATTATGGATGGATCTACTGTAGTAATAGCTCCTCCTGATGGAAATATGAAGCAATATATTGATTCTTTAGAATTATTAAAAGAAATAGATTTAAAATATATTGCTCCTGGACACGGTAACGTTTTAGAAAATCCTCATTCAGTAGTTGATTGGATTGTTGGCCATAGAATGTATCGAGAAAAAAAAGTGATTGATTCAATTACTGAAGCATCTAAAGCAACGATTGATGAACTTATTTACTCTGTTTACGACGATGTTGATAAGAATTTATATGGAATAGCTAAATATTCTCTTGAGGCACATCTTAATAAACTCATTGAAGAAGATAGAGTTCATAAAGACCAAGACAATTATTACTGGAAAGGTTAAAAAATATAATTTCAAGAAGCAAATTAGCTAGTTTCTTAATCTTTAAAATTTACTCCACAACCACCATGTCCGCAGTAACCATTAGGATTTTTTGCTAGATATTGTTGATGATAGCTCTCAGCATAAAATTCTTCTGAGACGGGTAAGATTTCGGTAACAATTTGACCGAATCCTTTAGCATCAAGCTTAGTTTGGTAGATATCTTTTGTTTTAAGTGCCAATTCCTCTTGAGTTTTATCTAAAAAATAAATACCAGATCTATATTGCGTTCCTATGTCGCCACCTTGACGCATGAATTGGGTAGGATCATGTCCTTCCCAAAAAACTTGCAGCAATTTTTCTAAATTAGATTCATCTTCATATGTCACAAAAACAATTTCCGAATGCGCAGTTAATCCTGAACAAACTTCTTCATAGGTAGGATTTTGAGTATAGCCAGCGGCATAGCCAACGCCAGTAACTTTTACGCAATCCAAATCCCAAAACATTTTTTCAGCACCCCAGAAACAACCCATTCCAAAAAGAATTCTTGGTTTGTCTTTAGACATACACTCTGACATAGGTGCGCCAGTTACAAAATGATTTTCTGGACTATAAATTGGCTGCCTTCTACCTGGAAGACAATCTTCTTCTGAAGGCATTTCTAAGCTTTTAAATCTAAACATTTATTTATTTAATCTTTCTTTTATTAGTATGTCTACGATACTTGGATCTGCAAGCGTTGTAGTATCTCCTAAATTATTTAATTCATTCTCAGCAATTTTTCTTAAAATCCTTCGCATGATTTTTCCTGATCTAGTTTTTGGTAAATCATAACAAAACTGTATGGAATCAGGTTTAGCAATTGGTCCAATTTCTTTAACAATAAGATCAATTAACTCCCTGGTTATTTTATCGGATGGATTTGCTTCTTTCATGAGATTTACATAACAGTAAATGCCTTGCCCTTTAATTTCATGTTCAAAGCCAACTACCGCCGCTTCTGCAACCGATTCATGCAAGACTAAAGCGCTTTCTATTTCAGCAGTACCTAGTCTATGACCAGAAACATTTAAGACATCATCAACTCTTCCAGTAATTCTATAAAAACCATCGGCATCTCTTTCTGCACCATCACCAGTAAAATAATAACCTCTGTAATTTGAATAGTAAGTATCAACGCACCGTTGATGATCTCCATAGACCGTTCTTATTTGAGAAGGCCAAGAACTTTTTATAACTAAGTTACCTCTTCCAGCACCTTCAATTTCCTTACCTTGTTCGTCAATAAGTGCAGGGTTAATTCCAAGAAACGGCTTGCCTGCGCAACCAGGCTTTTGATTAGAAAAACCTGCTAAACCAGAAATCATTATGCTGCCAGTTTCGGTTTGCCACCAAGTATCAACGATTGGACATTTGCCTTTGCCAACTTCATGATAATACCATTCCCAAGCTTCTGGATTTATGGGTTCTCCTACCGTTCCTAGAACTTTTAATGAATCTCTGGAAGAGGATTTTAGCGGTGCATTACCATGTGCCATTAGTGCTCTTATCGCTGTGGGAGCAGTATAAAAAATATTAACCTGATATTTATCAATAACATTCCAAAATCTTGAAGTATCTGGAAAAGTTGGTATGCCCTCGAACATTAAGGTTGTTGAAGCATTAGCTAGGGGCCCATAAACAATATAAGTGTGACCTGTTACCCAGCCTACATCTGCTGTACACCAATAAATACTGTCTTCTTCTAAATTAAAAATATATTTATGACTTAAAGCAGCGCCTAATAAATATCCTGCTGTTGTATGTAAAACTCCTTTGGGCTTGCCTGTAGACCCAGAGGTATAAAGGATAAATAATGGATCTTCAGCATCCATTTCTTCGCACGGACATTCCTCATCGAAAGATTCAATAACATCATAATAATCAATATCAATTTTATTATTTTTAATAAGATAGTTATTCGTTCTATTAATTACCACAACACTATGAACATCAGGACAATCTTCTAAAGCTTCATCTACATTATTTTTAAGTGGAATTAGTTTTCCACCTCTTATGCCCTCATTTGCTGTGATAACACTTGTACAATTTGAATCTAAGATTCTGTCTTTTAATGACTCTATTGAAAATCCGCCAAAAACAACTGAATGAATCGCACCAATTCTTGCACACGCCAACATTGCATAAGCAGCTTCAGGAATCATCGGCATATAAATACAAACTCTATCCCCTTTTTTAATTTTTCTAGATTTTAGAAGATTTGCAAATTTACAAACATTTTTATGAAGTTCTTCAAAAGATATTTTTTTTGTATCTTTAGGATCATCGCCTTCCCAAATTATGGCAGTTTTATTGCTATGACTTTTAAGATGACGATCAACACAATTGAAGCAAGCATTTAATTTTCCATTTTTGAACCATTCAACTTTACCTTCTTCTAAATTTGAAGATGCGACTTCATCCCAGTTAGAAAACCAATCTAGAGTTGCTTCTGCTTTCTCTTTCCAAAACTTTTTTGGATTGTTAACTGATTCAAGATAATCTGTCTCAAAATCTTCTTCAGCTATAATAGAGTTTTTCTTTTGTCTCTCGGTTACTGAATATATTTTCATCAAATAATTTTATCTT
>LULJ01001326.1_pt1 | contig 15593 bp, 13 predicted proteins | sample 728171 | NCBI WGS metagenome assembly LULJ01 (sample SAMN03860292, study PRJNA289734) | marine metagenome | biome: seawater column; feature: ocean; material: water; isolation source: Red Sea water column Station 169 - depth 25m | place: Saudi Arabia: Red Sea | collected 2011-10-15 | depth 25 m
TAACTAGAAACTCTATTTTTTAGATTTTTAGCTTTACCCACATATAAAAGCTTTTCGTATTTATCATAAAACTGATAAATTCCAGAATCATCTGGCAACTCAATTTTTTTATTAAATATTTCTTTTTTATTAGTGAATTTCAATTGACTTGCCATCTGGTCGTCTTAAATCAGAATATCCTCTATAACCCTTTGAAGTTTTCAAAATTGATTGAATTTCTCCAAGTTTTCTTTTTCTTAAAATGAAATCATATTCTAACTCTTTAAGAACTTCTGATTTGAGATCTTCGTAAAAAATAATATCTGGTTGCCACTGATAATGAATTCTATTTTTATTTGATGACTCCTCAAGACTCATTTCAAAATCTAAAATATTAATTATTTCTTGAAAAACTGAATTTATGATTGTCGAACCTCCAGGAGACCCAGTAATTAGATAAGGCATGTTATCTTTGCTAACTATTACAGGAGACATAGATGATAAAGGGCTTTTTTTAGGTTCAATTTTATTCGCTTCTGAACCTATAAGCCCGTATAAATTTGGGTATCCAGGTTTTTGAGAAAAATCATCCATTTCATTATTCATTAAAATTCCTGTGCCCTTGGCCACTATCCCTGAACCATATGCGCCATTTAAAGTATAAGTGTTGCTAACTGCATTTCCCCATTTATCGATAATAGAAAAATGCGTTGTCTCTTCGCTTTCTTTTATCAACATTCCTGGTTGTATCTTAGTGGTTTCTTTATTTTTAATTTTCTCTGCTATTTTTCTGGCATAATTCTTAGAAACTAATTCATCCACAGGAACATTAAAATAGTCTGGATCTCCTAGGAAAACTGACCTATCGGCGTAAGCAAAACTCATGATATTTTTTAGTAGAAGAATATATTCTAAAGAACTGTGCGATATATTTTTAACATCAAAATTTTCAAGAATATTTAACATCTGAATGATTGCAACTCCTCCAGAGCTAGGAGGCGGCATAGAACATATTTCGTAAGATTTATAAGTACCACAAAGGGGCTCTAATTTCCTGATCTCATAGCTTAAAAAATCTTCTTTGATAAATATCCCGCCATTATCTTTAAAATCATTTAGAATTTTTTTTGTTATATCCCCATCGTAAAAGGCTTTACTTCCTTTTTTGGCAATTAAAGACAAGGACTTACCTAAATCTTTTTGAATCAAAAGATCATCTTTTCTCCATCCTCCTTCTTTGACAAAAATTTTTTCTGCTTCTTTATTTTTCTTAAATTTTTTAGCATATTTATTTAAATATTGAGCTTGAAATTCTGAAAGTTTAAATCCTTCTGTAGCTAAAATAACTGCGGGAGCAATTAACTTTTCCAAGGGCATTGATGCTTCGTCTTTATGAAGTTGAATTAATCCTGCCACTGTTCCTGGTGTTCCTGATGCTAAATAAGATTCCAGACTTAACCCCTTTACAACATCACCCTCTGGATTAAGGAACATATCTCTTGAAGACCTTATTGGCGCTTTTTCTCTGTAATCTATAGTAAAGAGTTTATTATTTTTAAAATAAATAACAAATCCACCGCCACCTAAATTACCTGCAGAAGGATTTACTACTGCTAGTGCGAACGCTACCGCAATTGCACTATCGAATGCATTGCCGCCCTCTTTTAAAATTTTAGCTCCAACATCAGATGCTAAATGGTGTCTCGTAACCACTACGCCATTATCTTTAAAATTATTTGATTCAGAACAAGCTACAAAAAAAATAGTGAAAATCATCTATAGAGCACACTACTCCATCGATACCATTTTCTTTCCCTAGTTTTGCTAAATTTAATGCAATTTCTTCTGAACTAGCCTTAAAACCTAATTCTATTAAATTAATTTCATTCAAGCTGGTAAGAATAGTCACTCCAACCAAAATCATATCGTTATTTATTTTTTTTACTGTAGATGATGCTTCTTCAATCATCTCTCTTCCCCCTAAAAGATGAATGTTTGACATCCATACTCCTAAATTACAAATATTTGCTAAAGACTTAGAAACAGTATTAGGAATATCATGAAGTTTTAAATCTAAAAATATATCAAAACCTAAAGATCTTAATTTTTCAATTGCCTTCGGCCCCTGAGAAGTAAAAAGCTGTTTTCCAACCTTCAATCTAAATAAATCTTTATCTATAATCGAAAGCAAATTTTTAATTTCTTCCAAAGAACTTACATCAAGGGCAATTATTGCTTGTTTTGGTTTCAGTCTAACTGTCATTATTTTTTGATTTTATTTTTCTCTTTCTTAATAATACTGGAAGTTGTAAAAAATAACTCAAAAGCATTCCTAAAAAAAAAGCAACTATAATGATAAATCCTAAAGTTGTTCCGTTTAATTTATAAAAATAAAAATCTAAATCTACGAAAGAGCTATTTAAATTAAAAAATAAAATTAAATATCCTAAAACCAACAAAAAAAAGATTAGATATAAGTATCTCACAAAAAAAATTATATCAGCAGATAGTAAAAATTAATTTAGTTTAACTTTCGATTTAATTCCTTAGATGCTCTGAAGTACGGGACTTTTCTTTCTGACAATTCTATTGCTTCACCAGACTTAGGGTTTCTGCCTCTAATAGGTTTTCTAATTCTAGTGGATAAAGAACCAAAACCCCTTATTTCCATTCTTTCTCCCTTTTCGAGAGTTTCATTAATAGCTTTTAAAATTAATTCAAAAGAAGTTGTTGAATCTGTATGTGATAAATAACTAAGCCTTTTTTTAAAATTTTCTAGAAGATCAGACTTCTTCATCTTTTTTAGTTGAGCTTTCTTCTATTTCATCCTTGATTAAATCGCCTATAGAAGTTTTGCTAGAAGCTTCAATTTGTTTATTCTTTTCTGAGTTTTCTTTAAGAATTGATTTTTCTTCTGCTTTTTCCATTGCTCGAATTGACAAGTTTATCAATCTGTCTTTCCTGCCTATAGAAGTAACTAAGGCTTCTATTTCTGTTCCGACTTCGGGAATATTATCCTTAACTTCTTTGAGCTTCAAAACAGCAGGTATATTAGAACCAACGGTTAAATTAATTGAGTCTTCTTCAATGCTTGCTACCTTGGCAACTAATTTGGTGCCTTTAGGATTATCTTTAGCAAAAGTTTCAAAGTGATCTTCAGTAAGTTGCTTGATTCCTAAAGATATTCTTTCTTTATGAGCGTCCATGGCCAGAATAACTGCTTCAACCTTTTGGCCTTTTTTATAATTTTTTGCAGCTTCATCTTCTTTTTCAGTCCAAGATAAATCAGAAAGGTGGATGAGCCCATCTATACCTCCATCGAGACCAACGAACATTCCAAAATCAGTTAATGAGCTCACTTCACCTTCAACCTTATCCCCCAAGCTATGATTATCAGCAAAAATTAACCAAGGATTTTCAAAACATTGTTTCATGCCAAGCGAAATTCTTCTTTTTTCAACATCAACCTCTAAAACCATCACATCAACTTCATCGCCTATAGAAACAACTTTTGAAGGATGAATATTTTTATTTGTCCAATCAATTTCAGAAACGTGAACTAACCCTTCTGTATTTGAATCAAGCTCAGCAAAAAAACCGTAATCAGTTAAGCTTGAAACTTTAGCTTTATTAATTGAATTTATGGGATAAGTATCTTTAATATTCTCCCAAGGATCTTCGGATAATTGTTTTAACCCTAAAGAAATACGAGACTTTTCTTTATCGAATTTTGTAACTTTAAGCTCTAATTCCTCTCCAACGCTCAAGATCTCAGAAGGATGATTTATTCTTTTCCAAGTTATGTCAGTTATGTGAAGCAAGCCGTCGATTCCGCCTAAATCAACGAATGCTCCGTAATCAGTTAAATTTTTAATAACTCCAGAAATTTGAGAACCTTCTTGAATAGTTGCAAAAATTTTCTCTCTCTCTTCAGAGTTAATATCTTCCTGAACAGCTTTTCGTGATAAAACAACATTGCTTTTTTCTTTATCTAATTTTATTACTTTAAATTCTTGAAAGGATTTTTCTAAATGATCAAAGTTTTCCAAGGGTCTTGTATCAACTAAAGAACCAGGAAGAAAAGCTCTAACTCCCCCTACTTCAACTGTCATGCCCCCTCTTACTTTTCCTGTTATATAGCCCTTGATAATAGTGCCAGAATTAAGAGACTCTTCTAGTTTTGACCAACTCTCATCGTGCATAGCCCTCAGTCTTGATACTCTCGTTGATCCATGACCATCTTCGATAGCTTCTAAAGTTACTTTTACTTCATCGCCAATTTCAAGTTTTTTATCTGCTTCATCAGCTAAAAATTCGTTTCTGGCAATTATTGGTTCTGACTTTAAACCAACATGAACAACAACCCAGTCATCTGTTAAATCCACAATGACTCCAGAAATAAGTGAACCTACCTCAAAATTTAAGGTGTCTAGATTTTCATCTAACATCTTGGAAAAATTAGTTTGTTCCATTTAACTCCTTATCAATTTTAAAACCATTTCTTTTAGCTCATTAATTCCAATATTTGAGGAATCTATAACTATTGCATCTTCAGCTGGAACCAATGGGGAAATAACTCTAGAAGAATCTTTTTTATCTCTCTCTTCAATTCTTTCCTGAAGGATGCGAATATTAACGCTCAATCCCGATTCTTTCAACTGATTCTCTCTTCTTCTTGCTCTTTCTTCTGCAGATGCAGTTATGAAAAATTTATATTTTGCTTCGGGAAAAAGAACTGTTCCCATGTCTCTCCCATCTGCGACAAGACCTTTGCCTTTCTTTATAAAAGATCTTTGAATTTTAAAAAGAAAATCTCTCACTTTTGGCATAACTGCAAATTCAGATGCTAGTTTAGCTACCTCTTCGTTTCTAATAAACTCTGACAGATTATCTTGTCCTAAAAATAAAGAAATATTTGAATTATTTTTTAAAAACTTAAAAGAAATTTCCTCTTTATCAATTTTTTGACTTATTTTAGAAAAATCTTTTGTATCATTCTTCAAGGAAAGATACCCAATCATTCTATACAAAGAACCACTATCTAATACAATCCAATCTAGCTCATCTGAAAGATTCTTAGCCAGAGTCCCTTTTCCAACTCCGCTTGGACCATCAATCGTTATAATATTTGGATTCTTAGTCAAAATGATTCAGCCCTAATTCCTAGGGAACCGCAAGTTTCAATAAAATTTGGAAAAGAAGTTTGAATATTTTCAACATTTTTTATTATATTTTCACCATCCAGCATAGAACAAGCTATGGAGGAAGCCATAGCTATTCTATGGTCTCCAAATGAATCAATGATTACCGAACTTTTTAAGCTACTCTTTCCAGTAATATCAATACCATCTGAATAACTTTTTGATTCTACTCCTAAAACTCTCAAAGAATTACTCATGGCCTCTAATCTATCAGACTCTTTTGTTCTCAACTCTTCTACTCCTCTAATTATTGTCTTGCCTCTCGCAAAAGAAGCTGCAATGAAAAGAATTGGTAATTCATCTATAAGATTAGGAATAAGTTCTTCGTCTAGAACTATTGCCTTAAGGTTTGAAGTTTTAATTTCAATGTCAGCAGTTTTTTCATAATCATCTTTAATATTCTTTATTTTTATATTGGCTCCCATTTGAGTTAAAACTTTTATAAGAGCTGTTCTTGAAGAGTTAATTCCTACATTTTTAAGGGTAATTTCAGAATTTGGAATAATCAAGCCAGCAACTATGAAAAAGGATGCTGATGAAAAGTCGCCAGGAATATTCAAAGTTGAAGGATTTAATTTTCGAGGTGGAGAAATTTTAATTATTTTTTTTGAATCCTTATAGTTCTCGTCTATTTCTATACCAAATTTTTTAAACATTTTCTCAGTATGGTCTCTAGTCAAATAGCTTTCTATAACTTGGGTATTGGAATCTGCATACAGGCCCGCTAATAAAATACAAGATTTAACTTGAGCACTTGCAATTGGCAACTCATAAGAAATTCCATTTAATTTATTTGAAGGTTTTATAGAAAGTGGAGCAGTGTTGGTACTTGCTGTTATAGAAGCTCCCATTTCTTTCAGAGGTTCTAAGATTCTTTTCATAGGTCTTGAACTTAAAGAGGAATCTCCAGTTAAGATAGTAGAAAATTTTTGACCTGATAACAATCCCGCTAAAAGTCTCATGGAAGTTCCTGAATTCCCTAAATACAAATTCTCAGTTGGTTTTTTTAATCCATGCAGTGCCACACCATCTCCTGGAATAGTCACTTGACCTTTCAAATTTTTACTTTTTGATAATTTTAAATGCATCCTAAACTAGAGAATCTCTATACTTTTTTGCAATTGTTATAAATTTATTTAGTTCCTCAGAGTCACTTTCTTCTATTAGCTTTTCTAATTGATCTAATTCTGACTTAAAACTTTTTATAACTTCAAGCATATTATTTTGATTTGATATGAAGATGTCTTCCCACATTTTAGGGTCGCTAGAGGCAATTCTAGTAAAGTCTTTAAGCCCTCCACCTGTAAAAATTTCTTTTTTTGTTTCTTTAGATTTTGAGATCATGGACATTAATGCAAAAGCTATAAGATGGGGCAAATGGCTAGTTTTTGCAAAGTATTTATCATGATGTTCTGAGTTTATTTGTATCGTTTTAGCGCCCAAGAGAGCCCAAAAATCGTTACAAATATTTTTAGTAGATTGGGAAGTGTCAGATAATTCTGTAATAACTACTATTTTATCCTTAAATAAATTTTCTTTAGAGTTTAAATAGCCACTTTTTTCTGATCCAGCTATAGGATGAGAAAGAATAAAATTTTCGGTATTTATTTTTTTATCCTCTATCTCAATTTTTAAAGGGTCTTTTACACTAAGGCCATCAGTAACACACAAGGCTTTTGATAATAACTGTTTATTTTTTATGAGCTCATTATCAATAGACAAAACAGGAATTGTAAAAATCAAAATAAACGGATTATTTTGATCTAAGTCTTCTAATAGGCCATCTATCTTTTTTTCAATTAAAGCATTTGTTAACGATTTCTCGTCTAAATCGTTTGCGTAAACCTTGTACCCTTTTTTACTTAGAGTTTTCGCAATTGATCCGCCTATAAGGCCTAACCCTACTATTCCTATTTGAATACTTTTATCAAGCATTAAAAAGCCTTTTTATATTGTTTCAAGGCTTTGATGAATGCATCCATTTCATCATCTAAACCTATTGAAACTCTGAGATGCTGAGGCATCTCATAAACTTTTAACGAACGAAGGATAATCCCTTTTCGTAAAAAAAAATCAAAACTCAAATCAGAATCCATTTGAGAATCGAAACTTATAAAATTACCAAAAGATTCGATGTATTTAAAATCAAGTTCATCGAAAGCTTTTTTTATTTTTTCCATTCCAGATTTATTGATTTCTACTGACTTAGCTATGTGCTCTTTGTCCGTAACTGCCTCAACTCCAGCAGCAAGGGCCAAAGAATTAGTATTAAAAGGCTGTCTAACCCGATTTAAAAATTCAGCAATTTCCTCTGAACTAACAGCATAACCAAGTCTTAAAGCAGCTAAGCCATGAGCTTTTGAAAAACTTCTTGAAATTATTAAGTTTTTATATTTTTTAACTAAATCAAAAGAAATTTTATATTTATCTTCTTCTATGTATTCGAAATAAGCCTGATCGACAAAAACTGCTATATTAGATGGAATAGCTTCCAAAAACTCTTCGATATCACTAGACTCTAAAACCGTTCCTGTAGGATTATTTGGAGTTGCTAAAAAAATCACTTTAGTGTTTTCATCAACAAGATCTTTCATTAAGTTTAGATCATGTCCCCAATCTCTAGCTTTCGCTTTTATCGCTTTTGCACCAGTGGATTTAATCGCTAAAGGGTAAATGGCAAAACCATGTTGAGAGTAAATTGCATTGTCTCCTTCTGAGAGAAAACACTTTGAAACAAATTCAATTAAATCATTAGAACCATTTCCAACCGTGATCATTGAAGTTTTGATTTTTTCTATTTGAGAGACTACCTCTTTAAACGATGTTGCATTCCCGTCAGGATATCTATTAAGGTCCTTCTTTTCAGAAATTACTTTGAAAGCCTTTGGGCTAATTCCTAGCGGGTTTTCATTGCTAGCTAACTTTATAATATTCTTGATCCCAAGTTCTTTTTGAGTTTCATTTATAGGCTTGCCAGGTTCATAAGGTTTTAAACCTAAAATACCTTTATTCACCCTATCTAATAGAGAATCAGACATTAATATGATTTAGGGTAAGAGCCTAAAAATTTAAGGCTTTGCGTAACTGAAGATAATTTTTTCATTAGTTTTTTTACTTTGATATCTTCTGCGTGACCTTCGAAGTCAAGAAAAAAAGAATATTGCCATTTATCAGATTTATTTGGTCTCGATTGAATGTGAGATAAATTAATCTTATTTGATTCGAAAACTTTTAAAACCTTAGACAGAGATCCCGGCTTATTATCCAAAGAGATCAAAATAGATGTTTTGTCTTTGCCACTTTTTTTTACATTTATTTTACCAATAACAAGAAACCTGGTCGTATTATTTTTTAGATCTTCTACATTTCTTCTTAAAATATTTAATTTAAACTCGTTTGCATTTGATGCGTGAGCAATCGCGGCAACATTATTTGAACTTTTGGCTTTTTCTAAAGCAATTCCACTACTTTCAACAGAAATTAATTTAGCATTCGGAATTTTTTTGCTTAGCCAAAGTCTGCACTGAGAAAGGGCTTGTTCATGTCCATATATCGAGTGTACATTCTCAAGTTTCTTTGATTTGCTTAAAAAAGCATGTTTGACAGATAATTCTAATTCTCCACATATAACTAATTCTTCACTCTGCAGGCAATCTAGAGTTTGATTGACAGAGCCCTCCGACGAATTTTCTACCGGAACAATTCCAAAAGAGTTTTCTTCATCAATTTTTAAAAAAATTTGTTTTATATCTGAGCAAGAAGTTCTTTTCGCAGATTTTCCAAAATGCTTTATTGCCGCCAGCTCAGAATAAGTACCCTTAGGCCCCAAAAAAAAGATTTCTATTTTTTTTTCTAACGAAAAACATGCTGAAATGATCTCTTTATAAATATTTTTTATGTGATTTTTATCTAGTTTACTTTTATTTTGAGAAATTAATGCATTAATTATTCGAGCTTCTCTTTCTGGTTTATAAAATGACTTGTCTCCTACTTCTTTTTTATTTTCTCCTGCTGCAATCACTAAATCTGCTCTTTTAGAAAGAGATCTCAAAATAGATTGATCAACTGCATCTATTTGATTTCTTATAGAATTTAAATTTACTTTCTTAGTTTTCTTTTTAACCATTTTTTTTAGAAAAAAGTTTCATAAAATCAATTAAAGCATCGACAGCTTCTTCACTAACGCCATTATAAATACTGGCCCTCATGCCACCAACAGACCTATGGCCTGCTAGATTCAAAAGCCCGGCTTCTTCTGATTCCGATAAAAACTTTGAATTTAGCGAATCGTCTTTTAATAAAAAAGGAACGTTCATGATTGAATGAATAAAGTTTAGTTGATTTTGACTCGTTCACTTTTTTTTGGTTCGTTAGTCCACCATTTTTCTTTAACCATTTAAAAACCTTTCCTGATAGATACCATGCGAATGTTGGCGGTGTGTTATACATTGAATCCGAGTCTGCATAAGTTTTGTAGTTCATCATAGCTGGCAAATGAGCATGATCCTTTAACAATTCTTTTTTGATAATAATAATTGCAAGTCCTGCTGGCCCAATATTTTTTTGAGCCCCGGCATAAATTAAGCCAAACTTCGAAATATCCAAAGGTTCAGAAAGAATACAAGACGAGCAATCAGCAACTATATTTGAATCAGGCAAGTTATTAAGATCTCTTAAACAAACTCCATCAATAGTCTCATTCATAACTAAGTGTAAATAATCAGATTTCTCGTTTAAATTCCAACTTTCGGGGGCTGGGTATTTTTTATATGAAACGTCAGCTGACGAAGCTGCAATATTTACATTTCCATATTTTTTTGCTTCTTTTATAGCTTTAATAGACCATTGCCCTACATCTAAATAATCACAAGACGAATTAGAATCAGCCAGTAAATTCATTGGTACCATTGAAAATTGTAATGATGCTCCTCCTTGAACAAGCAAATCCTCATAATCATCATTGACATCTAAAAGATCTATTAGATCTTGTTTAGCTGTCTCGGCAATTTCCACAAATTCTTTGCTTCTATGACTCATCTCCATTGTTGAAAGACCATACCCCTGAAAATCCAGTATTTCCTCTTTTAAATCATTTAGCACATCGGTAGGAAGGGCTGAAGGACCTGCACAAAAATTATATTTTCTAGACATTATTTGTATTTTTCCTAGTCATTTTCTAATGCTAAAGCCATACCATTCAATTTTTCATTGGCTTTTAGTTTTATAACTCTAACTCCTTGAGTATTTCTTCCTATAACACTTATTTCAGCAACTTTTGTTCTTACCAAAGTGCCTTTATCTGAAATCAAAATTACTTGATCTTCTTCCGAAACCTGATTGGCAGAAATCAACTTTCCGTTTCTTTCAGATAGTTGCATAGCAATAACTCCTTTGGCGCCTCTTTTTGTTTTTCTAAAATCATCAACTTTGGAGCGTTTTCCATAGCCATTTTCTGAAACAGTTAAAATTTCGTTGTCTTTATTAGGCATGATCAGGGCAATAACTGATTGCTTTTCTTCTAAAGTAATCCCTTTCACTCCTCTAGTATCTCTTCCCATTGGCCTAGCATCTTTTTCATTGAAGTAGACAGCTTTTCCCGCGTCACTTATCAACATCAAATTATTTGAACCATCGGTAATAGCTGTTCCAACTAACTCATCCGAGTTATCTAATTTAATCGCCCTTTTTCCAGATTTTCTAGGTAATTTAAAATCGGCTATTGGAGTTTTTTTGACTACTCCATTTTTAGTTGCCATAAAGACATAACCTTCAGAATCAAAGGTTTCTACATTAAGAAGACTTGTTATTCTTTCAGTTTCTTCAAGTTGAATTAAATTTACTAAAGGCCTGCCTTTTGCAACACGCGATGCCTGAGGTATTTCATAAACTTTCAACCAATAAACTTTTCCTAAATTTGAGAAACACAGCAAAGTTCTGTGAGTGTTTGCAACAATTAATTGCTCAACAAAATCGTCTTCCTTAACCGATGCTGCTGCTTTTCCGACTCCTCCTCTTCTCTGAGATTGATAAACTTCCAAAGGTTGTGTCTTAGCATATCCTGCGTGAGAAATGGTTACGACCATATCTTCCGGTTTGATCAAGTCTTCAGTTGATAAATCAAGTCTTTCCTCGATGGGAGTTTTTCTTTCATCGCCATACAAATCTTTGATTTCAATTAATTCTTCTTTGATTACTCGCTTCAATTCAGAAGGATCATCCAAGATCTTCTGCAGAAGTTTTATTTCTCTCAAAATTTCTTCGTATTCCTTTACTAGATTGTCCTGCTCCAAACCGGTCAATTTTTGGAGTCTTAAATCTAAGATAGCCTGAGCTTGAACTGGTGATAATTTGTATAAAGATCCAGAAAGGCCAAAATCTTGACTTAAATACTCTGGTCTCGTAGTAATTTTTCCAGCATTTTTTATTAATTTTGAGACAACTCCAGCTTTCCATTTTTTTGATAGAAGTTTTTCTTTAGCAACCTGAGGATCTTTTGACTTTTTTATTAACTCTATCACTTTATCGATATTAGCCAACGAAACGGCCAGACCTTCAAGAATGTGGCCCCTATCTTTTGCTTTATTCAGTTCAAATTCTGTCCTTCTAGAAACAACCGTTCTTCTGTGAGAAATAAAAATTTCTAAAATTTCTTTTAAGTTAAGAAGTCTTGGGGTTTTATTAACGAGAGCGACGTTGTTAACTCCAAAGGCACTTTCTAATGGTGTTAAAGAATATAAATTGTTAAGAATTACCTCTGGATTCTGTCCAGATCTTAATTCTATTACAATTCTTACTCCTTCTTTATCCGATTCATCCCTAATCTCAGACATACCTTCAACTTTTTTATCTCTAGCTAGTTCTGCAATTTTTTCAACTAATCTAGCTTTATTTTGTTGATATGGTATTTCAGAAATTATTATTTTTGATTTTTCTTTGGAATCATTTTCAATTTCAGCTTTTGCTCTCAAGACTACTCTTCCTTTACCAGTTTTAGCTGCATCAATTAACCCTGAAGAACCATTTATTATTCCTCCTGTGGGAAAATCTGGTCCTGGAATTATTTTTATTAACTCATCGATTTCAATATTGGGGTTTTCTAACAAAGCCAAACTTGCATTTATTGATTCTGTTAAATTGTGAGGCAACATGTTGGTAGCCATGCCAACCGCAATTCCTGCGGATCCATTTACTAGTAAATTAGGTATTTTGGTAGGTAGTACGTCTGGAATAAATTCCGTACCATCATAATTTTCAACAAAATCTACGGTATTTTTATTTAAATCAGCTAAAAGTTCTTGAGTGATTTTAGCCATTCTGACTTCTGTGTATCTCATTGCAGCTGCGCCATCTCCGTCCATAGAACCAAAATTACCTTGGCCATCTACAAGTGGATATCTCAATGCAAAATCTTGGGCCATTCTGACTATTGTTTCGTAAACTGCTCCATCGCCATGAGGGTGATATTTACCAATTACATCTCCTACAATCCTTGCAGATTTCTTGTGAGCTAAATTCCAATTATTGTTTAAAACATCCATTGCAAATAAAGTCCTTCTGTGAACGGGCTTTAATCCATCTCTTGCATCAGGTAAAGCTCTTCCCACAATTACGCTCATAGCGTATTCCATGTAAGAATTTTTAAGCTCTTCTTCTATATTTATAGGAATTATTTCTTTAGCTATGTCGTCCATAAAACAAGGAATTTTTAATAAAAAAGATTAAAGTTTTTTTAAAAAATAAAAGCAATTTCAAAGGTTAAATTATACCATCTAGAGCATAATAAAGGCTTTAAATTAGCTAGTTTAAGACTTAAATTCAGAGACTAAAGTAGAAATTGATTCTTTAGCATCTCCAAATAACATCCTTGAATTTTCTTTTAAAAAAAGAGGATTATCTATTCCAGCAAACCCGGAAGCCATAGATCTTTTGAGAATGAAAACTGTTTTAGCTCTATCGACTTCTATGACAGGCATACCATAAATTGGGCTGCCCTCGTTTTCCCTGGCATCTGGATTAACAACGTCATTTGCCCCAATAACAACACAAACATCTACAGTATCCATAATTGGATTCACATCGTCTGGCTCAACTAATTGATCATAAGATACATTTGCTTCGGCTAATAAAACATTCATGTGTCCAGGCATTCGTCCCGCAACAGGGTGAATACCATAGTTCACTTCGCATCCATTTTCTTCTAAAAGCTCTCCTAATTCTCTTACACTGTGTTGTGCTTGAGACACTGCCATTCCATATCCAGGAACAAATAAAACAGAATTCGCTGCTTCTAGAATTAAATATGCATCTGAAGTATTAATTGGCTTAACTTCTCCTTGTATTTCTCCTGACTCTTTTCCTTGTGATGAAGAAACAGCTCCAAAACCTCCGAAAAGAACATTCATTAATGACCTATTCATGGCTTTGCACATTATGTTTGTAAGTATCAAACCACTAGCACCAACTAAAGAACCAGCCACAATCAAAACATTATTATTAATTACAAAACCAGCAGCAGCAGCGGCAACACCTGAATAGCTATTTAATAAAGCTATAATTACAGGCATATCAGCACCGCCAATGGGAGCAGTTAATAGGACTCCCAATATCAGAGCAATAAAGATTATGGAACCTAAAAGATAGAATCTTGAAATTCCAAGTAGCCCGCTATCGACAATAATTTCGGCACCTAATACAAAGGATAAGACAATAAAAATAATTAGAACTATTCTCTGACCAAAATATAGAAAGGGTTTTCCGTTAATAATTTCAGATAACTTTCCAAAAGCTAGCAAACTACCACTAAAAGTTACTCCACCAATTAAAACAGTCAGAAAAACGGCAGTAAGAGCAATTGCATTTAGTGCAGAAGTTACATTTAAATATTCTGCAGAGCCCACAAGCAGACTAGCTATTCCGCCAAAACCATTAAATAATGCTACAAGTTCAGGCATAGTAGTCATTTTTACAAAAGATGCTGCTGAAGCTCCTACAATTGCGCCAGCAATGAGCGCTATAGATAACCACTGGTATGAAATTATATTATTACCCATCAGAGTTACAATAATTGCTAAAAGCATTCCTAAAGCAGATATTAAGTTACCTCTCTGCGCCGTCTCAGGAGAACTGAGCATTTTTAATCCAAAAATAAATAAGATTGAAGCCAATATGTAAGAAAGATTTACGAAAAGTTCCGATTGAAAAAACATATTCATTTCTTTTTAAACATCCCTAGCATTCTATTTGTAACTAAGTAGCCGCCAACAACATTTATAGTTGCAAAAAAAACCGCCCCTGTACCGAGAATCGTAGTTAAAAGAACACTATCAGAACCTGATGAAAGAATTGCGCCTACGATAGTTATTCCTGATATTGCATTTGCCCCAGACATCAAAGGCGTATGAAGAGTAGAAGGAACTTTATTTATTAATTCAAAACCTAAGAATATTGCTAGGATTAAAACAAACAATAACATTATAAAAAGACTATCCATCATCCATACCTCTCTTTTACTATCGAGTTTACAAATTCTCCTTTATGCGTAACAAGACACCCAGATAATATCTCGTCGTTTACTGTAATTTCTAATATAGAATTCTTTTGGTCCCAAAATTCATCAATAAGATTAAATATATTTGCGGAATAAACTTGACTGGCATGAACAGCAACTTCTCCAGGAAGATTTGTATTACCCACGATTGTTATACCATTTAAATCTATATTTTCATTTGGTTTTGAACCCTCAACATTCCCACCTGTTCCGACAGCCATATCTACAATTACACTCCCAGGATTCATGTCTTCTATCATCTCTGAGGTGATTATGATTGGAGCTTTTCTCCCAAAAACTTGAGCAGTAGTAATTATTACATCCGAGTTTGAGCATACCTTTTTCATCCCAGCTCTTTGAAGATCTATCTGTTCAGGTGATAACTCTTTTGCGTAACCTTGAGATGTTTCCTCAGTTTCTCCAATATCAATTTTGACAAATCTTGCGCCTAAAGATTTTACTTGTTCTTCAACAACCGGCCGAGTGTCAAAAGCTTCTACTTTAGCGCCTAATCTTTTAGCTGTAGCAATTGCTTGAAGCCCGGCCACACCTACCCCAACAACAAAAACCTTAGAAGGTGAAATTGTTCCAGCTGCCGTCATCATCATAGGGAAAGACTTAGAAAGAATATTAGAAGCAATTAAAACCGCTGCATACCCACCTAAATTTGCTTGAGAGCTTAGAGCGTCCATTTTTTGAGCTCTAGTGGTTCTTGGGATTAACTCCATGCTGATTGAGGAAATTTTCTTTGCTTTTAAGTCTTCAACTAAGTCTTTGTTATTGAAAGGATCCAAAAAACTAACAATAAGAGAGTTTTCTTGTATGTCTTTTAAATCTTCACCAGATAATTTGTTTACAGAACAAAT
>LULJ01000770.1_pt1 | contig 15592 bp, 9 predicted proteins | sample 728171 | NCBI WGS metagenome assembly LULJ01 (sample SAMN03860292, study PRJNA289734) | marine metagenome | biome: seawater column; feature: ocean; material: water; isolation source: Red Sea water column Station 169 - depth 25m | place: Saudi Arabia: Red Sea | collected 2011-10-15 | depth 25 m
CAATAATAGTATTTTCATTTGAAACAAGGTTGCTTTCATCTTGTAATTTAATCACAATAGTTCCACCTGATAATCCTTTGGCAACATAATCATTTGCATCCCCTTTTAAAATTAGTTTTAATCCTTTAATAGCAAAAGCACCAAAGGATTGACCTGCTGAACCTTTAAAATTTAATTCGATCAGATTTTCATCAAGATTGTTATTTCCAAATTTTTTGTATAAATGATAAGAAATTCTAGTACCAACTGCTCTATCGGTATTTTGAATTTCAAATTCTTGATTTATTTTTTCTTTTTTATCTATTTTGCTTTCTATTTCTGGCCATAATTTTTGATCTAAAGTATCTGGAACAGAATTTATTTCAGGTTTTTCACAATATCTTTTATTTTTTCCAGGATCTGCCTGAACAAAAAGAGGATTTAAATCTAGATCATCCAAGTTTGGCGATCCTTTGCTAACTTGCCTTAGTAAGTCAGTTCTTCCAATCACTTCATTTAAAGATTTGAAACCAAGATCAGCAAGTATTTCTCTTACTTCCTCTGCTATAAATGTAAAAAGGTTTACTACTTTTTCAGGAGTTCCTGTAAATTTCTCTCTTAATTTATCATCTTGTGTGCAAACACCCACTGGACATGTATTTGAATGACATTGTCTGACCATTATACATCCCATTGCGACTAAAGCAGTTGTTGCTACGCCAAATTCTTCTGCTCCCATCATGGCTGCAATTACAACATCTCTTCCTGTTTTTATTCCACCGTCAGTTCTAAGCGTCACTTGATGTCTCAAGTTATTTAAAGTCAATACCTGATTTGCTTCTGTTGCTCCTGTACCTCCTGAGTGCCCTGAGATTAAAATTATGTCTGCTTTAGCTTTTGCAACTCCAGCAGCTATCGTTCCAATTCCTGATGAAGCAACTAATTTAACTCCAACCCTAGCCTTAGGATTTATTTGTTTTAAATCATAAATTAATTGAGCTAGATCTTCTATTGAGTAAATATCATGATGTGGTGGAGGTGATATTAAAGTAACTCCTGGCGTTGAGTGTCTCAATCTCGCAATTTCATCCGTAACTTTAAAACCTGGTAATTGTCCACCTTCACCTGGTTTAGCACCCTGTGCAATTTTGATTTCAATCTCATTACAATTATTTAAGTAATTAATGGTTACTCCAAATCTAGCTGATGCAATTTGTTTAACCCTTGAATTTGCACTATCTCCATTCTCCATAATCTTAAATCTTTTTTCATCTTCTCCACCTTCACCACTACAAGATGCGCCTTTAATTCTGTTCATACCAACAGCAAGAGTTTCATGTGCTTCTTTAGATAAAGCTCCATGAGACATACTTCCACTTCCAAATCTTTTTAATATATTAGATGCAGGCTCAACATTAGATATATCGATAGGATTTTTAGATTTAAAATCTACTAAATCTCTTAAACTTATTGGATTTAGATTGTAAATACCTTTTGTGTATTTTTTATATATTTCATAAGATCCTTGTCCAACCGCAGTTTGCAGTAAATGAATTAGTTTGCCTTGATACTGATGTGTTTCACCATTTTTTCTATATCTGTAAATACCTCCAATAGGTAAAATATTTGAATTATTGAAAAATGCTTCTTTGTGTATAGTTCTGATTTTCTTTTCTATTCCTTTTAAACCAATTCCAGAAATCTTTGATAACATCCCAGGAAAGTAATCTTTCACAATTGTTCTGCTTAGTCCCACAGTTTCAAAATTACATCCGCCTCTATAAGAACTTAAAACAGAAATTCCCATTTTAGACATTATTTTAAGAAGACCGAGATTGACTGATTTAATATATCTTGAAACACATTCATCAAAAGTGAAATTTCCAAATAATTTCTTAGAATGTCTTTGATATAAGCTATCAAAAGCTAAATAAGGGTTCACTGTAGTAGCACCAACACCAATTAATGTTGCAAAAGAGTGAGTATCTAAAGCATCTCCAGTTTGAACATTAATAGAAACATAACCTCTTAAACCTAATTTAACTAAGTGTGTATTTATTGCCCCTATACATAAAAGCATCGGCATTGGCATTCTATTTTCTGAAATATTTTTATCTGATAATATTATTTGTTTAATTCCCTCTCTAACAGCTTGTTCAGATTTAACTTTGAGTAAATTTATTGATGTCTCTAAATCATCATCTTTGCTGAATGTACAATCTAAAACTTTATTATTATTTCCAAAGAATTTCAAAAATTTTTCAAATTGTGCATTTGATAATATCGGACTATTTAAGACATAAATATTGTCTTTAGTTAATTTACTAAAATCTAAAATATTACCAAGATTTCCAAATCTTGTCTTTAAACTCATAACTTTATTTTCTCTTAGAGAGTCAATTGGTGGATTTGTAACCTGACTAAAGTTTTGTCTAAAGTAATGATATAGTGGTCTATATTTGTCAGATAAAACTGCTAAAGGCGTGTCATCACCCATTGAGCCTGTTGCTTCTTTAGCATCTTCTGCCATTGGATGAAGAATTAATTCTAAATCTTCTATGCTATATCCAAAACAATGTTGAAAATTCCTCAAACTTTGGCCTTCTAGCTCTACTTTTTCAGTTTCTGCCTCTAATTTTTTATCAAGATCAATAATCTGATTGTTGTAATGTTTATATTCTTTTGAAAGGTAGTTTTTTATTTCATCGTTTGAATATACTTTGCCTTTTTCTATTCTTACTCCTAATATTTCTCCAGGTCCTAATCTTCCTTTAGATACAATTTTTTTCTCATTTAAATCTATCATTCCTGTTTCACTTCCTGCAAAAAGAAGTTTGTCTCTTGTCACTGTATATCTAAGTGGTCTTAATCCATTTCTGTCAGTTGCAACAATTACCCATTCATTATCTGTTGCAGCTATAGCAGCTGGCCCATCCCAAGGCTCCATGGTACTATTTAAAAAATTGAATAGTTGTTGATGATCTTTTTTTAATACCTTATTTTTTTTTGACCAAGCGTCTGGTATTAACATTAATTTTGCTAGAGGAGCAGGCTGTCCAGAAATATTTAATAACTCAAAAACATTATCTAATGATGCAGAGTCAGAATTGCCAGCTGGTATTACAGGCTTAAGATTCTCTATATCTTCGAAAACTGGACTAAACATCTCTTCTTCGTGAACCTTCATCCAATTAACATTTCCTTTAAGAGTATTTATTTCACCATTATGCGCTATAGATCTAAATGGTTGAGCTAAGTCCCAACTTGGCGCAGTATTAGTTGAAAATCTTTGGTGAAATATTGCATACCTAGATATAAATCTTTCATCTTTTAAGTCAGTATAAAAATCTGACAAAGCTTCTGCTAAAAACATTCCTTTATAAATGATAGATTTAGAACTAAATGAACATATATAAAAATTATTTAATTGATTATTGAGAGCTTCTTTTTCAATTACTCTTCTAGTTTCATACAATTTTTGTTCCAGAGATTTATTGACAACTTTTTTGTCATTGTATGTGAACAATACTTGAGTAATTTCAGGTCTTGTTTGTTCAGCTTTTTCTCCTAAGACAGAGGGATCAACAGGAACTTGTCTCCAACCATAGATACTAAAATTTCTCTTTGTTAGTTCACTTTCAACAATAGTTCTACATTGCTCTTGAGCGCTATAATCATTTCTTGGTAAGAAAATCATACCCACACATAGTTCAGAATTATCATGTTTATGACCAGTGACTTCAATTTTTTCCTCAAAGAAATCTTTAGGAATTTCAATATGGATTCCAGCACCATCTCCAGTTTTTCCGTCTGCATCGATTGCACCCCTATGCCAAACAGCTTTTAAGGCATCGATTCCATATTCTACGACTTTTCTTGATTTTAGACCTTCGGTGGATGCTACTAAACCTACACCACATGCATCATGTTCCATTTCTTCCGAGTAAACATGATTACTTTTTAAAATTTTTAAATTTTTATTTCTTAACTTCATTAAGCAACTCTAAGTTTTTGTTTACTTTGTAAATAATTATCAATTGATGTTGCGGCATCTCTTCCGTCTTTGATACCCCAAACCACTAAAGATGCTCCACGAACTATATCTCCAGCTGCAAAAACTCCCTCTATACTAGTTTCCATTGTATCAAAATCCGCTTTTATTGTTCCCCATCTTGATACTTGTAATTTTTCTTCATTAAATAATTTTGGAAGATCTTCTGGATCAAATCCGAGTGCTTTGATTACAAGATCAGCTTTAATTTCAAAATCTGAATTTTCTTCAACAACTGGTTTTCTTCTACCACTATCATCTGGCTCACCCAATTTCATTTTATTAACAACTACACTTTCAATTTTATTTGTTCCCTTAAACTCTTTAGGGCTTGTTAACCAAATGAATTCAACACCTTCTTCTTCTGCATTGCCAACTTCTCTTGCTGATCCTGGCATATTTTCTCTATCTCTTCTATATAAACATTTTACAGATTTAGCATTCTGTCTTACCGAAGTCCTTAAGCAGTCCATTGCTGTATCGCCACCTCCAATTACTACAACATCTTTGCCTTCAGCATTTAAAGTTCCGTTATCAAACAACTCAACTTTATCACCTAGTCCTTTTTTATTTGATGCTGTCAAAAATTCCATGGCAGGGAAAATATTACTCAAATCGTTACCAGGTAGATTAACTTCTCTAGCTTTATAAACTCCTGTAGCTATTAAAATTGCATCATGTTTTTCTCTTAACTCCGTCAAGCTGGAATCTTTTCCAACTTCAAAGTTTAAGACAAATTTAATTCCGCTTTCTTCCAAAAGTTTTATTCTTCTTTGAACAACATGCTTTTCTAATTTAAATCCTGGGATACCATATATTAGTAGCCCTCCAGCTCTGTCGTAACGATCATATATAGTTACCTTGTATCCTTTTTTTCTGAGTTGTTCTCCACAAGCAAGTCCAGCAGGACCAGAACCTATAATTCCTACACTCTCATTTTTTTCACTATTTATTTCTATTGGTTTAACCCAACCATTTTCCCAAGCTTTCTCTGTGATATATTTTTCTATTGATCCAATAGTTACTGTTCCATGACCCGATTGCTCTATTACACAATTTCCTTCACACAGCCTATCCTGGGGGCAAATTCTTCCACAAACTTCTGGCATGTTGTTTGTGCTTTGTGATAATTGATAAGCTTCCTCATATCTTCCCTCAGCAGTTAGTTTAAGCCAATCTGGTATATTGTTACTTAATGGACAATGAACTTGGCAAAATGGTACTCCACATTGGGAACATCTGCTTGACTGCTGAACAGCTCTATCTTTTAGAAATTCTTGATATATTTCATCAAAATCCTCTTTTCGCTCGGATATATCTCTTTTAGGTGGATTTTGTTGACCTATATCAACAAACTTAAGCATTTTTTCTGACATGGTGGACGCTGTATATACGATAAAAATTTAATAATAAACAATTACAAGGTCATAAATATTGACTAATATTTCACAAAACTTAAGTAAATCAGCGGTTTTTTCTTATTATGCATAGATGATATGCAAATATGTAATTGCTTTAATTTGGTTACAATTTCATTATGAAGTATTGGATCTAATGATTTCAAAATATGTAGAGACGCTAATTTTATCAATTATTCAAGGAATATCTGAGTTTATTCCAGTTAGCTCGTCTGCACATCTTTTAATTATATCAAGATTGAGTGACTTCAATGTTAGCAACCTACAATTAGATATTAGTCTGCATTTAGGTTCTTTGTTAGCAATTATTTTATTTTTTAGAAAAGAGTTAATAAATATCATTAATAATAAAAATATATTTCTACTAATAATTCTTGGGTCTATACCATTAGTTATTGTTGGTTATATTTTTTACTCCACAAATTTAATTGATCAATTTAGAAACTTAAAAGTTGTCGCTTGGACAACTTTGATTTTTGGAATTTTATTATACTTTTCAGATAAGTTTGAATTGAAAAATAAAATTTCTTCAGAATTAAATATTAAAAGTATTATTATAATAGGGTTATTTCAGATTTTAGCTATTATTCCAGGAGTCAGTAGATCAGGTATAGTAATTACAGCTTCAAGATTTTTAAAATTTGACAGAGTTGAATCATCAAAGATAGCTTTTTATTTGTCTATTCCAGCTTTAGCAGGTGCAAGTGTTTTGGGATTTAAAGATGTTATTGATGATCAAATAAATTTTGATGCTATATTTATTTTTTCTACTTCAGCTTCATTTTTATTTTCTTATTTTACAATTAAATATTTTCTTATTTATGTTAAAATGTTTAGTTTGAGTTTTTTTGTTATTTATAGAATAGTTTTAAGTATTATTCTTTTTTCAATTATTTACTTGTGATTTTTTGGACGTTGGAGCAATTTGAGAAAATATTACAGCAATAAGAATTAATACACATCCTATAATATTATTTATGTTAAGAACTTGACTTAAAATAATCCATCCAGCAATTGTTGCAAAGACACCTTCAAGAGAGTAAATTATTGCTGCTGGAGCTTCTTCAATATTTTTTTGTGCAAACATTTGTAAAGTAAAAGCAATTCCTCCAGATAAGACGCCTGCATATAATATTGAACTATACTCAGTTAAAATTTTTGTAATAACTACTTCCTCTAAAATAAAAGCAAATATAAGAGATAAACCAAAAACAAGAGCTGCTTGTAATGCTGCATAAAAAATTGGTATATTAAATTTCTCCATAAATTTTCCAGCGAAAATTATATGTAAAGCCCAAAATAGTGAGCATAGAATAACTAAAGCATCACCTATCATAATTTCTGAGTTTGAAAAATCACTTAATAGGTAAACACCTATTATACATAAACCTATTGAAGGCCAAAGACTCCAATGGACTTTAATAGAATAAATAAAAAATAATAGAATTGGAACTAATGGAACGTAAAAAACTGTAAAAAAAGCAGCATTAGCTATATTTGTGTATTGTAATGCGGCTTGCTGCAAGTAGGTGCCCAAAAATAATGATATACCCATTAAAAATAAATATTTTAAAAATAATTTTTTATTAGAATTGATTTCATAATTAATTTTTTTTCTTTCTAAAATTAAAGCAATGGGTAGGACTGTAAGAAAACCAACAAAAAATCTAGATGCATTGAATGTTAATGGACCAATATTGTCCATGCCTGTGTCTTGAGCAATGAAAGCAGTGCCCCAAATAAATGTTGTTATCAAAGCGCATATAAGCGATGTAGTTTTGGACATTAATTTAATTAAATTTAGATAATATTATTCATTCTACAACAGCTATCAAAATCTTCTTTATTGATATAGCAACCAGCCATTTTTCTTATACCTGAAAATGCACCTCTACCATGCATTACTCTCCAATTATTAAAAATTAGTAATTCACCAGGTTTTAAAATATGCCTCCACTGATATTGCTTTTGGTTTGCCATCGTATCAAATACTTTAATTGCTTTATAAAAATTAATTGTTTTCTGATTAGTTTCTCTAAAAGGTGCTCTATCGTAATTGTTAAAACTAATTTGATCAAAATTATTTTTTTCATTTAATTTTATTATTGGTCTTTTTGCTTCAAGGCGAACACCATCACCAATATAAGAACCTTTAACTTTTGTATTTGTTAAAGTTTTAAAATGTTTTTTATATTTTTGTTTGATTTCATTTGCCAATTTAAATCCATCTACCATTATAGAATCTCCACCTTTAGCATCATACTTACAACAAAGCAGTAATTGTAAACCTGGAGCATCATTACTATATGTAGAGTCTGTATGTGGTCTCAGTTCTTGGTTTGAATATGCACTGTCTGCTTTTTTATTATTTGATTCAAAAGTCCACAATCCTCCAAAAATTGAATTTCTGACATAACCTATTTTTTTAGCTATATATTCAACAGAGTTTAAATTCTTTGAACAATTTCTTACGACTGCAAAACCATATATGTGGATTTTTTTTAATAAATTTTTAAATCCAACTTTAGTTTGTAATTGCTTATAATTAATGAAAATTTGATTTTTTATGTCTTTATCTTTCCAAAATTGAGTATCACTTTTAGTTTCTTCTTTTTTTAAAGAATTTTTTTTTAAAAATTCATATGAATATTTGGTTGGTTTATTTTCATCAGACCATAATATTTCAATGAATTTCCCTTTTTTTAATAATTTTGCTTTTTTAACTTTGATATTAATGTCTAAATTTGCGGTATAAGTTATTCTTTGATTGGTTTTAAAATCCCAGTTTTCTTTATTTTTAATATGATCTCTTAACCAAATATTAGGAAATGTTTCAAACTTATTGTCATTAAAGTAAAATACAGTTTTATTATTTAAAAGTTTAAAATTTTTAATCATTGCTTAGCTAATTTGTAGGCAAAGTTTTTACCAAGGTTATTTTTTAATTCATTATTAAATCTTGAACCCTCAGCACCGTCAATAATTCTATGATCGTAAGAGAGAGATAAAGGCAACATTGTTCTAGGTTTAAATTGTCCATCAATATAAACAGGTTTAATATAAGTCCTTCCAATTCCTAAAATAGCAACCTCAGGATAATTTATTATAGGAGTAAAATAAGTTCCTCCAATGCCACCTAGGCTTGTTATAGTTATGGATCCTCCATAAAACTCTTTTTTATCTATCTTCAAATTTCGGCAATCATCACTAACTTTTTTTAGATCCTTGCTTATTTGATCTATATTCTTTTGATTAGCATTTCTTATTTTTGGCACCATTAAACCATTGGGAGTATCAACTGCAATTCCTACATGGAAGTATTTTTTTAATGTTATTTTTCCATTTTCAATATTGTCAATAGAACTATTAAATCTTGGAAAAACTTTCAAAGCTTCCACAACTGCCTTTATAATAAATGCCAATGGAGTAATTTTCTTTTTTTCTCCAGTAAAAGTATCAGTCAAATTTTGTCTAAATTCTTCTAACTCAGTGATATCTGCTTCATCACAACTAGTAACATGCGGTATTGTTTGCCAAGAATTTGATAAATGTGGAGCAGCAATTCTTTTAATTCTTGGTATATCTTGAATTTCTACATCTCCAAAATCAGCGTGATCATATTCTGAGGGCTTTATAGATGGAGCCTTCTTTTCTTCTTGAGGTTTATTAAAATTAGAAGATACGAATTTTTTTATATCCTCCTCTATAATTCTTCCTGATCTTTGTGATCCAGTAATATTATTAATATCAACACCAAGTTCTCTTGCAAATTTTCTAGTTTTTGGCTGCCTCTATTAATACCTCAATTACTTCAACATCTTTAAAATCACCAATGTTTGGAACTAATACTTCTTTCTCGCTCATTATAATTTTGTGGGCATAGGCTTATCTTTATCAATTTTATATTTTTTAATTGCATCTACCGCATGTTTAGAAGCAATTAATTGTTCATTAGATAAAATACTTAAGCCATATGCAACTATATGCTCTTTATCGACTTCAAAAAATTTTCTTAGATTTTTTCTTGTATCACTTCTACCAAATCCATCTGTACCTAATGAATAAAAACTTTTGTTTATGTAAGGTCTAATTTGGTCAGAATTCATTCTCATGTAATCTGAAGCTGCTAAAATAGGACCTTCGGTTTTTCCAAGGCATTTTTCAACGTAAGAGATTTTTTTCTCTCCTCCTGGATTAAGCAAATTATACCTTTCTGTTTCAAGTCCATCTCTTCTTAATTCATTAAAACTGGTAACACTCCATACTTCACTATCAACTTGATATTCATTTTGTAAAATTTCTGCTGCTTCAATCATCTCTCTTAAAATTGTTCCTGAACCCAATAATTGAATCTTATTTTTTTTATTCTTGCTGAAATCTTTTATTTTATACATCCCTTTTAATATGCCTTCTTCACAATCTTTGGGCATCTCTGGATGAGAATAATTTTCATTCATTGTTGTAATGTAGTAAAAAATATTTTCATGTTTTTCATGCATTCTTCTTAAACCTTCTTTAAAAATTGTAGCTAATTCATAATGAAAGGTTGGATCATAAGAAACACAATTTGGAATTGTTGATGCTAATAAATGACTGTGACCATCTTGGTGTTGAAGACCTTCTCCAGCCAAAGTTGTTCTTCCAGCTGTAGCTCCAATTAGAAATCCTCTTGTTTGACTATCTCCAGCCGCCCAAGCAAAATCGCCAGTTCTTTGAAAACCAAACATAGAATAAAAAAGATAAATTGGTATCATTTCTATATCATGATTTGAATACGATGTTCCTGCAGCTATCCATGATGCCATGGATCCAGCCTCATTTATTCCTTCCTCTAAAACTTGACCACTTTTCTCTTCCTTGTAAGAGCTTAATTGAGCTGAGTCCTCTGGCTCATATTTTTGACCTTCATGCGCATATATACCTATTTTTTGGAAAAAACCTTCCATACCAAATGTTCTTGCTTCATCAGGGATTATTGGAACAAGTCTTGGAGCAACATTTTTATCTCTTAGCAAATTCGTCAACATCCTAACAAGTGCCATAGTAGTTGACATTTCTTTTTCACCGGTTGATTTTTTCATAAAGTCAAAAATATCATTACTTGGTGTTTTGATTGGTTTCGAAAAAGACGATCTCTCAGGAATATATCCTCCTAAAGCCAATCTTCTTTTTTTTAAGTATTTTATTTCCTCTGAATTTTCATCAGGTCTAAAGTATTCTATATTTTTGACTTGTTCATCTGTTAATGGAACATCAAATCTATCTCTATAATATAGCAAATCATCTACACCTAATTTTTTTTGCTGATGGGTTGTATTTATACTTTCACCAGATTTTCCCATACCGTATCCTTTAATTGTTTTAGCTAATATGACTGTTGGTCTGTCTTTTGTATTAATAGCTTTATGATAAGCAGCATAAACTTTATGCGGGTCGTGACCGCCTCTATTTAATTTCCAAATATCGCTATCCGTATAACTTGCAACTAGATTTTTAAGTTCAGGGTATTTCCCAAAGAAGTTATCTCTAACATATAAACCGCCTTTTGCTTTAAAGGCTTGGTATTCTCCATCAACTGCTTCGTTCATTCTTTTTACAAGTAAACCTGATTTATCATTTGCGAGTAAAGGATCCCAATATGATCCCCAAATGACTTTTATTACATTCCATCCAGCTCCTCTAAAAATTCCTTCTAATTCTTGAATAATTTTACCATTGCCTCTTACTGGACCATCTAATCTTTGTAGGTTGCAGTTCACAACATAAATCAAGTTATCTAACTTTTCTCTTGCTGCTAAACCAATAGATCCTAGAGCTTCTGGCTCGTCTATTTCACCATCTCCTAAGAAAGACCAAACTTTTCTATTCTCATCTTTTATTAATTTTCTATTAATAAGATATTTCATAAATCTTGCCTGATAGGTTGCCATCATTGGTCCAAGACCCATGGAAACAGTTGGAAACTGCCAAAACTTAGGCATCAGCCATGGATGAGGATAAGATGACAAACCTCCTGGGTAAACTTCCTGTCTGAATCTATCTAATTGCTTCTCGTCAAGTCTTCCTTCCAAAAAAGCTCTAGCGTAAATACCTGGCGCTGAATGTCCTTGGAAATAAATTAAATCTCCACCAAATTTATTGCTTTTAGCTCTCCAAAAATGATTCATTCCTATATCATAAAGAGTTGCTGCTGAAGCAAATGTCCCAATGTGACCTCCTAATGAAGGATCTCTCATGTTTGCTCTGACAACCATCACTGCTGAATTCCATCGAATTAGTGCTCTGATTTTTCTTTCGATATTTTGATCGCCTGGAGATTTTATCTCTTCATCTGCTGGTATAGTGTTTATGTATGGTGTATTTTGGGTGTAGGGTATATTTGATCCCTCTTTATATGCCTGATCAATTAATTGTTTAATTAAAAAATGAGCTCTCTCAGGTCCTTCGGAATGTACTACAGCAGACAAAGATTCTAACCATTCTTTTGTCTCTTGAGGATCAATATCATTATTATTTTCAACTATTTCTAATCTTTCATTATGTTCTTCTACTTGTGTATTTTCTACTTTGATCTCTTTATGTGCACTCGTATCTAATTCAGAATTATTATATCCATTAGAATTTTCCGCTTCGGCAATTATTTTTTCCGTTGCAGGTGGTATCTTTTCAATAGTTTCTTGTTTTTGCTGAGTTCCATTCTCAGAGGATAATGTTAGTATCAAATCTCCTTTAGAAACTTTATCACCAATCTTTATGTTAATACTATCTACAACACCCTCAAAAGCAGATGGTACTTCAACACTTGATTTATCACTTTCTAAAGTTATTACAGGGTCATTTTTAGAGATTTTATCTCCTTCTTTTACAAGAATTTCTATGATTTCTACTTCTTCAAAATCTCCAATATCTGGAACTAGTAATTTTTCACTCATTTCGCTATTTGTATATATATATATTATTTACTTTTAATAGATGTATATTTTTGACCATTATTAAAATTTAGTAAAATTAATAATAAATGTTAAAAGAATAGATTAAATTTAGCGCCTGTAGCTCAATTGGATAGAGCGCTTGGCTACGGACCAGGAGGTTCTGGGTTCGACTCCTAGCAGGCGCACCAAAAAGAAGGAAAAATGAAAATATCTTTGCAAAAATCTGTAATTTATTTTTTTGTAATAGTGTTAATAATATTATTTTTAATAACTTTAATAATTTAATGAAAAAATTTAAACAAATTAGCGTTAAAAAAGGTTTCATGAGACACAATGGTGGTTTGCTACTAAGAGATATCTCAAAAACTAAATATGAATTTAAAACTAAAATAAAAAAAAACCATCTTAACAGAGCTGGCATAACTCATGGTGGGTATATAGCATCGATCATAGATACCGGGTGTGGATCTGGAGCCCATAGAATTTCGGGTAATCAGCCTTGTGTAACTATAACACTTAATATTAACTTTATCGGACCTTCAACTATTGGTGATGAAATTTTTGGATATGTAAAAATTAAAAAAAAAACAAAAAGCATGGTTTTTTTAGAGTGCTATTTAGAATGTAAAGGTAAAATAATTGCATCTGCTACAGGTATTTGGAAAATACTTCAACGTAAGTTACCCCATGCAGGTCTAAGCTAAATTCTTCTTCTTATATTTAAATAACCAAAGATTGATAAAAGAATTAGAGCGATAGGATAAATTATTTCTTTTTTTGGTCTATTCTGATTTTCAATTTTAAATTCATTAATAATATCTCCCATATCTAAACCAGATTTTTTTGCAATTCCATTCCATTTTAAAGTATCAATTATGGTTTTATTGTCTTCTACAACTAAGCTCATTCCATAATCATCTAAACTGAAATTTTCATCAAAACTATTTTTTTCAATTACAAATAATTTATATCTTTCGCCGTACTCTGTAAGTCTAGTAATTTTAATTCTTATCTCTTTATTATAATCAAACTGTTTTTTGTTTATTTCTTCAATACTTAAATAGTTATATTTTGGGTAAAATTTATTTAGAATAAATTCTGGAGATAATAATGATATTGAAATTATTAAAAAAATAACAATCTCATACCATCTCAATTTATTTATAAACCATCCCTGAGTAGCAGAAGTAAATACTAAAATCCCAATCAATGAGGTTGCTATGACCATTAAGCCATGCCATATGCTTTCAATACCAATTAATAATAACTCACTGTTAAATAAGAATACAATAGGAAGTATTCCAGTTCTCAGACTATACCAAAATGCCTGGGCTCCTGTTCTTAATGGGTCTCCACCAGAAATAGCAGCAGCTGCGTAAGATGCTAAGCCAACTGGAGGTGTTACGTCTGCCATTAGGCCAAAATAGAACACGAATAAATGAACCGCAATTAAAGGAAAAATAAATCCTGATGCATTTCCAACATCCACAAGAACAGTTGCCATTAGAGATGCTACAACAACGTAGTTTGCCGTAGTTGGTAAACCCATACCCAATAGTAAACACAAAATAATAGTTAAAAATAAGAGAATAATAACATTATCTTTTGCAATCGACTCGATTACAATTATTAAATTAGTACTCAAACCTGTAGATCCAACTGCACCAACTATAATACCTGCTGTTGCAATTGCTATTCCGACACTAACCATATTCAAAGCACCCTTTTCAAAACCAACAACAGTTTGGTTGTACCAATAAATTAAAGCATTCTTAAAGTTCTTTTCTTTAAAAATTTTATTTAAAAGATTAACTATAATTAAAGTTATTGTTGCAAAAAAAATAGAGTAAGAAGCTGTAAGCCTCATATAAACTAGTAGATATATAAGAACAAATATTGGAACTAAAAAATGTATTCCTTCAAAAAATGTTTTTTTCAATTTTGGAATATCATTTTCATCCATACCTTTTAAATTTAATTTAAGCGCTTCAAGGTGAGATATATAAAATAGCGCAATGTAAGAAATTATAGCTGGTAAAAAAGCATGTTTGACAACTTCAAAATATGTAACACCGATAAAACTTGCCATCACAAAAGCTGCTGCTCCCATAACAGGAGGCATTATTTGACCATTAACTGATGAAGATACTTCGATTGCACCCGCTTTTTCTTTGGAAAAACCAGTCTTTTTCATAATTGGAATTGTAAATGTTCCAGTTGTAACTGTATTAGCAATTGATGATCCAGAGATTAATCCTGTCATACCAGATCCAAGAATAGCTGCTTTGGCAGGACCACCTCGCATTTTTCCAACCATTGCAAAAGCTAAATCTAAAAAATATTTACCCCCTCCAGCAGTTTCTAAAAGTGCTCCAAAAAGTACAAAGAGAAATATGAAATCTACAGAAACACCTATCGGAATTCCGAAAATAGCTTCTTGATCAAACCATTGAAAACCAACTAACCTTTTTAATGATAATCCACCATGAGAAATTATGTCTGGTGCATATTGCCCAAAATAAGAAAATAACAAAAAACAAACTGCAATAACAACTAATGGGACACCTATTACTCTGCGTGTAGCCTCTAGAAGAATTAATATTCCAATTATTCCGAGTATTAACTCAATTGGAATAGTAAAATTATCGGAAAGATTTATTTTAAGTAATATTCCACCCCTATCTACTAATTGATCATAAAAAACATAAATATATAAACAACAAATTGCACCTGTTATTGCAATTAATATATCTATAAAATTTACTTTTTTACCCCTTGCATATGGAAATATTAAAAAAGCTAGTAAAAGTGCAAAGCCAAGATGAATTGCTCTAGCTGGTAAACCTTTAAACATTCCAAAATTTAACCAAAATGGAAATGGAGAAGCATACCAAAGCTGAAATAAAGACCAGGTTATTGCAATAATAGCAACTAACTTTAAATGAAAACCTGTTAGGTTTCTTGTAGGAGAAAGATCTTCTTTAATCTTATTTTCAATTTTTTTATCTATGTCTGCTGACATTCAGCTTAATATATAAAAAAAAAGGCCCAATAGATATATTGGGCCTAAATTTTTTATATAGATTTAATTACATTAAACCAGCTTCTTTATAATATTTAACAGCTCCAGGATGAAGTGGTGCTGATAAACCATCAGCTATCATATTTTTTTTCTCTAAAGGAGCGAAAGCTGGATGTTGTTTTCTAAAATC
>LULJ01001170.1_pt1 | contig 15581 bp, 14 predicted proteins | sample 728171 | NCBI WGS metagenome assembly LULJ01 (sample SAMN03860292, study PRJNA289734) | marine metagenome | biome: seawater column; feature: ocean; material: water; isolation source: Red Sea water column Station 169 - depth 25m | place: Saudi Arabia: Red Sea | collected 2011-10-15 | depth 25 m
GTATCGAGACCACTCTGGGCTGGCGCTGGGGGTCGGCCCGCGCTGATCCGTTGCCGGGTGGTCTCGATACGCGGCACCGGGCTCCTTCGTCGCCGGTGCCGCTACTCGACCAGCGGGAGGGGCGGCTACTCGGCCGGCGGGAGGCGGCGCTTGGAGGTGCGGTCGCGGGTGGGGGAGTACAGGTAGGACTCCGCGCCGTCGGGGCGGGCGACGGCCGGGCCGACGAGGATCACCGCGGCCTGGCGCAGACCAGCCGCCTCGACCTGGCCGGCGACGTCGGCGAGGGTGCCGCGCAGCACGACCTCGGCCTCCTGCGACGCGTTGGCGACGACGGCGACGGGGGTGTCGTCGCCGAGCACCGCGGCGAGGCGCTCGGCCAGCGGACGCGTGCGGGTGATCGCCAGGTGCAGGGCCAGCGTCGCACCGGTGGCGGCGAACGCCTCCAGCTCCTCGCTCGACGGCATCGCCGTCGAGCGGGCCTGGGTGCGCGTCAGCACGACCGACTGCACCACCTCGGGCACGGTCAGCTCGACGCCGAGCCGCGCGGCCGCCGCGGCGTACGCGGGCACCCCGGGCGTCACGTCCCACGGCACCTGCGCGGCGTCGAGGCGACGGGTCAGCTCGTGCAGCGCCGAGTACAGCGACGGGTCGCCCGACGACAGCCGCACGACCTCCAGCCCCGCGCGGTGCGCGTCGACGACGACCTCGGTGATCTGGTCGAGGTCGAGGTCCTGCGTGTCGACGAGCCGCGCGTCGGGGCGGCAATGCTCCAGCACGGCCTCGACGTAGGTGCCGGCGTAGACCACGACGTCGGCACGCTCCAGCAGGCGAGCCGCGCGGACGGTGAGCAGGTCGGCGGCGCCCGGTCCGGCGCCCACCACGTGCACGGTCATTCCTGCGCCCCCTTGACGACGGACAGCTGCGTGACGGCCCGCGCGGGCGTCCACGACGTGAACGAGCCCAGCGGGGCGGCGGTCTCGACGAGCAGGCGCACCAGCTCGCCGCCGACCCGGCCGCGCCACGCGACCAGCAGCTGCTCGGTCTCCAGCGTCACGCCGTGGACGACGAGCCGACCGCCCGGCCGCAGGGCCGCCCAGCAGGCGTCGAGGACGCCGTCGACCGTGGCGCCGCCGCCGACGAACACCGCGTCGGGGGCGTCGAGGCCTGCGAGCGCCTCCGGGGCGCGGCCGGCGACGACGCGCAGGTCGGGGACGCCGAGCGTCCTGGCGTTCCTGCCGATGCGCTCGGCGCGCTCGGGGTCGCGCTCGACCGCGACCGCCCGGCACGACGGGTGGGTGCGCGACCACTCGACGGCGACGGACCCGGCGCCCGCCCCGACGTCCCACAGCAGCGCTCCCGGCGTGGGTGCGAGCCGGGCGAGGGCGCTCGCGCGGACGTCGCGCTTGGTCACCTGGCCGTCGTGCTCGAAGGCGTCGTCGGGCAGGCCGGGGACGAGCGGCAGCACGCGCGCGCCGTCGTCGACCTGCACGGCGAGCACGGTGAGCGGGCCGACGTCGGCCGACCACGTGGCGGCGACGCCGTCGACGCGGCTCTCGTGGTCGGAGCCGAGGTCGCCGAGCGCGGTGAGGGTGCTGGTGCCGTAGCCCTGCGCGGCGAGCAGGTCCGCCACCTGTGCCGGGGTCGAGGCGTCGGAGCAGAGCACGAGCAGCCGCCCGCCGGGGTGCAGGCGGGTGACGAGCCGGTGCACGTCGCGCCCGACCAGCGTGACCACCTCCGACGACTCCGCCGACCAGCGCATGCGGGCACGTGCGAGCGCCACCGACGAGACGCCCGGCAGCACCTCCACGGCGTCGGCGCCCAGCAGCGAGACGAGCGTGGTGCCGATGCCCGACACGAGCGGGTCGCCCGACGCGAGCGCCACGACCCGGCGTCCAGCGTGCTCCTCCAGGAGCGTGGGCAGGCCCTCGCGCAAGGGCGACGGCCAGGGCACGCGGGTCGCGCCGACGTCGGCGGGCACGAGCGCGAGGTGCCGCTCGCCGCCGAGGAGCACGTCGGCGGCCTCGACCGCGGCGCGTCGGGCGACGACGGTGCCGGGCGCGCGACGGGGGGTGCTCATGTCCGGCGAGGCTAGTGCCTGCACACGGACGCGGCGCGCCCCGGTAGCCTGGCTCGGACAAACTGCACACGCGCGAGGTGCCCCAGAGGGTTGGGGAGAATCGGGAAGCCGGTGGAAGTCCGGCACAGGGTCCGCTGCGGTGACCACCTAGGGGTGGAAGTCCGAAGACCGGCCTCGCGCCGCACCAGCCATGGCGATCGAGCGGGAGCCCTCATGCCACAGCACTACCCCTTCACCGCCGTCGTCGGCGCCGAGCCCGACCAGCTCGACGACATGGCGCTGGCCCTCGTCCTCACGACGATCTCGCCCGCGATCGGCGGGGTCCTCGTGCGCGGGGAGAAGGGCACGGCCAAGTCGACGCTCGTGCGCGCGCTGGCCGCGGTGCTGCCGCCCATCGACGTCGTGAAGGGCGACCGGTTCTCCAGCGACCCCGCCGACCCCGCGCCGCTCTCGCCCGACGGCCCGTTCGGTCCCGACCCGGAGGCCGAGACGCGGCCGGTGCGGCTCGTCGAGCTGCCCGTCGGAGCCACCGAGGACCGCGTGCTCGGCTCCCTCGACCTCGAGCAGGCGCTCGGCAGCGGCGTCACCCGCTACGAGCCCGGTCTGCTCGCCCGCGCGCACCGCGGCGTGCTGTACGTCGACGAGGTCAACCTGCTGCACGACCACCTCGTCGACCTCCTGCTCGACGCCGCCGCCATGGGCCGCTCGACGGTCGAGCGCGACGGCGTGTCCGTCGAGCACGCCGCCCGGTTCGTGCTGATCGGCACCATGAACCCCGAGGAGGGCGAGCTGCGCCCGCAGCTGCTCGACCGCTTCGGCCTGGCGGTCGAGGTCGCCGCGCCGCGCGACCCGCAGGCCCGCGCCGAGGTCGTGCGCCGCCGGCTCGCGTTCGACGCCGACCCCGCCGGGTTCGCCGCACGCTTCGCCGAGCAGGACGCCGCGCTCACGGCGCGGATCCGCCGGGCGCAGGAGCTGGTGGCCGAGGTCGAGCTCGACGACGCGACGCTCGTGTCGATCGCCGAGCTGTGCGCGGCCTTCGAGGTCGACGGCCTGCGCGCCGACATCGTCACCGCCCGCACCGCCGCCGCCCACGCCGCCTGGCACGGCCGCACCACGATCACGCGCGACGACGTCCGCGCCGCCGCCCGTCTCGCGCTGCCGCACCGGCGTCGGCGCAACCCGTTCGACGAGACGGGCCTCGACGAGTCGCAGCTCGACGACCTCCTCGGACCCGACGAGCCGCCCGCGGGCGGACCCGAGGACGGGCCCGGCGACGGTGGTCCTGACGACGGCGGCCCTGACGGTGGGGGTCCCGAAGGTGGACCCGGAGGCGCGCCCGAGAGCGGGTCGGCCGCCTCGGCACCCGCCACCCCGCCCACGCCGCCCGGGGGCGACGCCCCTGAGGGATCCGGCCAGGCGCAGGAATCGACGGTGGGCGCCGGTGAGCCCGTGCGGGCGCGGCTGCTGCAGGTCGACGGCGCCGAGCGCCGTTTCGGCGGGCTTGTCGCCGTCAACAAGGTGAGCTTCGAGGTCCGCGCCGGCGAAATCCTCGGCCTGATCGGCCCCAATGGCGCCGGCAAGAGCACGATGTTCAACCTGTTGACCGGCGCGCTCGCCTGCAAGCCTCGCTCGACCTCCCGCCGACGTCGTCGGTCGACGTCGCTGCGCGTCGGCTCGAGGAGCTGCCCGCCGGAGGCCGCACGCCGCTCGCCGAGGGCTTGGCCACGGCTGCCGACGCCCTGCGTCTCGAGGCCATCCGCGACCCGCTGCGCCGACCGCTCCTCGTCGTCGTCACCGACGGCCGCGCGACGTCGGGGCCCGACGCCCTCGCCCGCGCCCACCGGGCCGCCGACCACGTGCGCGCCACCCGCGTGGCCTCCGTCGTCGTCGACTGCGAGACCGGCGGGTTCCGCCTCGGCCTCGCCGCCGTGCTCGCCGACCGGCTCGGCGCCCAGCACCTGCCGCTCGGCGAGGTCAGCGCCGACTCGCTGACGTCCGTCGTCCGGTCCGCCCAGGTGAGCGGGGAGGTGGCCTGATGCCCCAGGGCCAGCCGCTGGTCGTCCCCGACGACGGCCTCACCACCCGCCAGCGTCGCAACCGTCCGCTCGTCATGGTCCACACCGGGCCCGGCAAGGGGAAGTCGACCGCCGCGTTCGGCCTCGCCATGCGCGCCTGGAACCAGGGCTGGAAGGTCGGCGTGTTCCAGTTCGTGAAGTCCGCCAAGTGGCGCGTCGGCGAGCAGAGCGTGCTGGAGCACCTGGGCCGCCTGCACGAGACCGAGGGCCTCGGCGGGCCCGTCGAGTGGCACAAGATGGGCTCGGGCTGGTCGTGGTCGCGCAAGTCGGGCACCGACGACGACCACGCCGTCGCCGCCGCCGAGGGCTGGGCCGAGATCAAGCGCCGCCTCGCCACCGAGACGCACGACCTGTACGTGCTCGACGAGTTCACCTACCCGATGAAGTGGGGCTGGGTCGACGTCGACGACGTCGCCGACACGCTCGCGTCGCGCCCCGGCCGCCAGCACGTGGTGATCACCGGCCGCGACGCCGCCCCCCGGCTCCTGGAGGTCGCCGACCTCGTCACCGAGATGACGAAGGTCAAGCACCCCATGGACGTCGGCCAGAAAGGTCAGCGAGGCATCGAGTGGTGAGCATCCAGTGAGCACGCACCTGCCCCGCCTGGTGGTCGCCGCGCCGGCGTCGGGCCACGGGAAGACGACCATCGCGACCGGCCTCATGGCCGCGCTGTCGCGGTCGGGCCACCGCGTCTCGGGCCACAAGGTCGGCCCCGACTACATCGACCCCGGCTACCACGAGCTGGCCACGGGCCTGCCCGGCCGCAACCTCGATCCGCACCTCGCGGGGGAGGAGCGGCTGCTGCCGTTGCTGCTGCACGGTGCCGCCGGCTCCGACCTCGCGGTCGTCGAGGGCGTGATGGGCCTGCACGACGGCATGCTCGGCACCGACGGCTACGCCTCGACCGCCCACGTCGCCCGCGCCACGCACAGCCCCGTGGTGCTCGTGGTCGACGTGTCGTCGGCGTCGCGCTCCATCGCCGCGCTCGTGCACGGCATGGTCACGTTCGACACGTCGGTGCGGGTGGCCGGCGTCATCCTCAACAAGGTCGGCTCCACCCGCCACGCCGACGAGGTCGTCCGCGCGCTCGAGGGCACGGGCGTGTTGGTGCTCGGCATCGTGCACCGCGACGACGGCGTCGTGGCACCGTCGCGCCACCTCGGGCTCGTGCCGGCCGAGGAGCGCGACGACGCCGTGGCCGCGCTCGACCGGCTCGCCGCGCGGGTGGCCAAGGCCGTCGACCTGGACGAGGTCGTGCGCATCGCGCAGTCCGCGCCGCCGCTCACCGGGGAGGCGTGGGACCCGGTCGCCGAGACCGCACCGCACACGACCGTCGTGCCGTCGCAGCGTCGGGTCGTCGCGGTGGCCGGCGGCCGGTCGTTCACGTTCCGGTACGCCGAGACGGCCGAGCTGCTCGACGCGCTCGGCTGCGACGTGCGGGTCTTCGACCCGCTGCACGACGAGGCGCTGCCCGAGGGCACGTCGGGCCTGTACCTCGGCGGCGGCTTCCCCGAGGTGCACGCCGCCACCATCTCGGCCAACGAGCCGCTGCGGCACGCCATCGCCGACGCCGTCGCCGCGGGCGTGCCGACCGTCGCGGAGTGCGCCGGTCTGCTGTACCTGTGCCGCACGCTCGACGGCGCCCCGATGGTCGGCGCGCTGCCGGCGGACGCCGCCATGACCCCGCGGCTCACGCTCGGCTACCGCACCGCCGTCGCGCCCGAGGAGCACCTGCTCGCGCCGGCCGGGGGCCGGGTGACCGGTCACGAGTTCCACCGCACCCACGTGACCCCCGCCCACCTCGGCCCGGACGACGCGGCCTCGGGGCTCTCCGTCGCCTGGACGAGCGCGCACGGTCCGGCGGGGTTCGCGAGCCCGACGCTGCACGCCTCCTACCTGCACACCCACTGGGCCGGCCACCCCCGCATGGCCGCCCGCTTCGCCGCAGCCGTGACTCGCTGGTCGAGTAGTCCGGACGGCGAGCGCCAGCGAGCTCGAACGGACGTATCGAGACCACTCGGCAACGCATCCGTGCACGTGGACGTCCACGGATCCGTCGAGAGTGGTCTCGATACGCGGCGCCCGTTCGTACCTCACGGCGCCGCTACTCGACCAGCGAAGAGTCGTGCCGCCGACCCCCTCCGCCACCACGGCGACGTGGAGGCCACGGACGGCCTCGTCGACCTCGCCGTCAACGTGCACGACGGCCCCCGACCCCCGTGGCTCGACGACGCGCTGCGTGGCGCGCTCGAGCACGTCGGTCGCTACCCCGACGCGCGGGAGGCCGAGGCGGCCGTGGCGCACCGGCACACCCGACCCGTCGAGGAGGTGCTGGCCACCGCCGGCGCCGCCGAGGCCTTCACGCTGCTCGCACGGGCCCGACCCTGGCAGCACCCGGTCGTCGTGCACCCGCAGTTCACCGAGCCCGACGTGGCCCTGCGCCAGGCCGGGCACGAGCCGCGCCACGTGCTCCTGGGGCACGACTTCGCCCTCGAGCCCGACGCCGTCCCCGACACCGCTGACCTCGTGGTCGTCGGCAACCCGACCAACCCGACCGGCGTGCTGCACCCGGCGTGGGCGCTGCGTGCGCTCGTCCGTCCGGGACGCGTCGTGGTGGTCGACGAGGCGTTCATGGACGCCGTGCCCGGGGAGTCGGCCTCGCTCGCCGACGCACGCCTGCCGGGCGTGCTCGTGCTGCGCAGCCTGACGAAGCTCTGGAGCATCCCGGGCGTCCGCGCCGGCTACGCCCTGGGCGACGCCGACCTGGTCGCCGACCTGCGCGCCCAGCAGCCCCCGTGGTCGGTGTCGTCGCACGCCACCGCCGCGATCGTCGCCTGCACCTCCGACGGCACCGCGCCGTGCTCACCGACGGCCTCGACGCCCTCGGCGTGCGGCACCTGCCGTCCGCCGCGCCGTTCGTGCTGGCCGAGGTCGGCACGGGCGTGCACGGGGCGCTGCGCTCCGCCGGCTGGGCCGTGCGCCGCGCCGACACGTTCCCCGGTCTCGACGACCGCTGGGTGCGCGTCGCCGTCCGCGCGCCCGACGTCGCCCGACGCTTCCTCGCGGCCCTCGAGATCGCCCTGCAGGAGGCACGCCCGTGAGTCGTGTGCTCGTCGTGGGCGGTGGCCTGCGCGCCGCGGCGGCCGTCTCCGCGCACCTCGCGCAGGGCCACACCGTCACGGTGGTGGCCGAGGAGCTCGTCGCCACCCTCGAGGACCTCGCCGACCGGGGTCTGGTGTCCTGGCACGCCCGCGCCCTCGTCCTCGACGACGTGCTCGAGTCCGACGTGGTGGTCCGGCTGCCCGACGGCGAGGGCGCCCCCGCCGCCGGACCCACGTTTGTCCCTGGTCCGCAGCCGGGCGAGGTCGTGCTCGTCGGCGCCGGCCCGGGCGACCCCGACCTCATGACGGTCGGCGGCCAGCGCGCGCTCGCCCAGGCCGACGTCGTGGTCACCGACCGGCTCGTGCCCCTGGCGGCGCTCGACGCCGTCCGTGCCGACGCGCTCGTCATCGACGTCGCCAAGGTGCCCGGAGGCCGCTCCACGCCGCAGGAGACCATCAACGACCTGCTGGTCGAGCACGCCTTGGCGGGCCGTCGCGTCGTCCGGCTCAAGGGCGGCGACCCGTTCGTGTTCGGCCGTGGTGGCGAGGAGGCGCTGGCCTGCGCCGCCGCCGGCGTGCCCGTGCGCGTCCTGCCGGGCGTCACGTCCTCGGTCTCGGCGCCGGCCCTCGCCGGCATCCCCGTGACCCACCGCGGCACCACGCAGGGGTTCACGGTGGTCTCGGGCCACGTGCCGCCCGGCCACCCCGACTGCACCGTCGACTGGAAGGCGCTCGCCTCCACCGGCACGACCCTCGTCGTGCTCATGGGGGTGCGCACGCTGCCGGCGATCGCGGAGGCGCTCGTGCAGGGTGGTCTCGACCCCCGCACCCCCGCCGCGGTCGTGGCCGACGCGGGACTGCCGAGCCAGCGTCGCGTCGACGGGACCGTGGCCACCATCGCCGACGTCGTGGCCGAGAGCGGCATCGGCGCACCGGCCGTCACCGTGGTGGGGCACGTCGTGGACGTCCTGTCGTGATCCGCCTGTTCTGGATGCGTCACGGCGAGTCCACCTGGAACGTCGCCGGCCGCGAGCAGGGTCGGACGGCACACCCGCCGCTCACCGACCGGGGCCGCGCCCAGGTCGTCGCCGCCGCCGAGACGCTGACGCAGTCGGGCGTGACCGCCGTGGTGTGCTCGCCGCTGGTCCGGGCCCGCGAGAGCGCCGACCTCGTCGCCGCGCACCTGGGGCTCGACGTCGTGGAGGACCCGCTGCTCGTCGAGCGCGGCCTCGACGAGACGGTCGAGGACGTCCTGGGGCGGATCAGGACCTTCCTCGCCCGGCCGCCGCTCGACAGCACCGTCGTCGTCAGCCACGGCGACCTCATCGCCTACGCCCACGCCCTCCTGACGGGGTCGGCGCCGAGCCTGCCCGCGAACGCCGAGGTCCGGGTGACGGTGTCGTGACCCTCGACGCCTGGCGGCTCGCCGTCGGCACGCTCAGCGCGTGGCCGGTGCGGCCACCGCGCACCGTCGACCGCGACGTCGCCGGGCGGGCCATGCTGCTCGCGCCGTTGGCCGTGCTCCCGCTCGCCGTGGCGGCCACCCTGCTCGTGCTGGTCGCCGACGCCGCCGGTCTCGCACCGCTCGTGACGGGCCTGCTCGTCGTCGCGCTGCTCGCGCTCGGCACCCGCGCGTTCCACCTCGACGGCCTCGCCGACACCGCCGACGGCCTCACGTCGTCGTACGAGCGCGAGCGCACGCTCGCCGTCATGCGCTCCGGCGACGTCGGGCCGGCCGGGGCCGCGGCCCTCGTGCTCGTGCTCGGGCTGCAGGCCGCGGGCGTCGCGGCGCTCGCCGCCTCCGACGCGGCCCTCGTCGTCGGCGCGGCCGTGCTGCTGCGGCGACGTGCTCGGTGCCGGGGTGGAGCTGACGCTCGCGGCGGTCCTGGTGGTGCTGTCGTGACGGCACCGAGCGCGAGGGCCGCCGGACTCGTCCTGGGCTTCGCCGCCGACCGTCTCCTCGGCGACCCGCAACGACTCCACCCGGTCGCCGGGTTCGGTCGCGCGGCAGCCGCCCTCGAACGTCGCACCTACGCCGACCGACGACCCGCGGGCGTCGTCCACGTCGGCCTGCTCGTCGGCGGCAGCGCGCTGGCGGGCGTCGTCGCGCAGGCCACGGCGAGGCGTCGCGGGCCGCTGACCGAGACGCTCGTGGTGGCCGGCTGCACCTGGGCCGTGCTCGGCGGCCGCTCCCTGGAGCGCGAGGCGCTCGCCGTGCACGACCACCTCGTCGCCGACGACCTGCCGGCCGCCCGCCGGCGCGTCACGCACCTCGTCGGCCGCGACCCCAGCGTCCTCGACGCCGGCGGCGTCGCACGCGCCACCGTCGAGTCGGTGGCCGAGAACACCTCCGACGCGGTCGTCGCACCGCTCGTGGCCGGCGCCGTCGCCGGCGTGCCGGGCCTGCTCGCCTACCGCGCCGCGAACACGCTCGACGCCATGGTCGGGCACCGCACGCCGCGTCTCGAGCGGTTCGGGTGGGCCGCCGCCCGCCTCGACGACCTGCTCAACCTCGTGCCCGCCCGGTTGTCCGCCGCGCTCGCCGCCAGCGCCGCGCCGCTCGTCGGCGGCAGCCCCGCGGCAGCCGTCCGCGCCTGGGCGCGCGACGCCCGGCACCACCCCAGCCCCAACGCGGGCCCCGTCGAGGCGGCGTTCGCGGGGGCCCTCGGCGTGCAGCTGGGCGGCGTCAACGTCTACTTCGGCCGCACCGAGGACCGGCACACGCTGGGCGACGGACGCGCCGTCGCACCCGCCGACGTCGCCCGCGCCACGCGGCTCGCGCTGCTGGTCGACGTCGGGGCGCTGCTCAGCTGCGTGCTCGTGCCCAGGCTGCTGCGTCGTCGACGTCGCTGACCGTCTCGACGCCCTCGGGCGGAGCCGGCCGACGCACGACCACCACGGCGGCACCGCGCTCCGCGGCCACGTCGAGCTTCGCCACGGTGTGCTCACCGCCGGAGTCCTTCGTCACGACCACGTCGACGTCGTGCTCCGCGAGCAGCGAGCGCTCCGACGCGAGGTCGTAGGGCCCGCGGCTCTGCAGCAGCGTCCAGGCCGGCGGCAGCGGCACCTCGGGCTCGTCGACCACCCGCACCAGCGCGGGCACGTCGCGCAGCGGCTCGACGAACGGGGCGAGCCCCTGCCGCCCGATGCTCAGGAACGGCCGGCGCCCCAGCCTCGCGGTCGCCGCGGCGGCCTCCTCGTGCGAGTCGACCCAGTGCCAGCCGTCGGCGTCCGGTCGGGTCGCCCAGCCCGGACGCTCGAGCCGCAGCAGCGGCACGCCCTCGGCCGCGCAGGCCAGCGCGGCGTTGCGCGAGATGCCCGCCGCGAACGGGTGCGTCGCGTCGACCACCGCGCTCACGCCCTCGTCGCGCAGGTAGGCCCGCAGGCCGTCGACGCCGCCGAAGCCGCCGATGCGGGTCTCGCCCACAGGCATCCGCGGCCGGGCGACGCGACCGGCCAGCGACGACGTGAACCGCAGCCCCTCGAGCGAGCGCGCGAGCGCACGGGCCTCGGCCGTGCCGCCCAGCAGCAGCATCATGCGACGCTCCCCGCTCCCGGGGGCAGCAGCGGCAGGTCGGCGGGTGCGCCGTCGCGGGCGAGCGTCCAGAGCGCGTCGACGTCGAGGTGCTCCTCCACGAGGTCGCCCAGCCGGTCGAGCCGTGCCTCGCGCAGCGCCCCGAAGGACACGTCGGAGTCGGGCAGGGTCGTGCCCGCGGCAGCCGCCACCTCCGCGAGGAACGCGTGCCGGAACGCGTCGCCCTCGAGGCTGCCGTGCCACATCGTGCCCATCACCGCGCCGCGTCGCGCGCCGGCCAGGAACTCCTCGTCGGCACCCCGCGTGATCCGGCCGTGGTGGATCTCGTAGCCCGACGTCGTCGCGCCCAGCGCCTCGCCGACGGGGAGCCGGAGCACCTTCTCCGTGCCGAACGTCGTCTCGACGTCGAGCAGCCCGAGACCCTCGACGCTGCGCGGCGTCGACGCCTCGACCGCGTCAGGGTCGTGCACCTGCCGGCCGAGCATCTGGAACCCGCCGCAGATCCCCAGCACCGGGCGCCCGGCCCGCGCGTGCGCGACGACGGCGCGGTCCAGGCCCCGGGACCGCAGCCACGCCAGGTCGTCGATGGTGGCCCGGGTGCCCGGCAGCACCACCAGGTCGGCGTCGGCGACGTCGCGCGGGTCGGACACGAACACCACGTCGACCCCGGGCTCCACGCCGAGGGCGTCGACGTCGGTGAAGTTGCTGATCCGGGGCAGTCGCACCACCGCGACCCGCAGGGCCCCCGCGGTGCCGGAGCGCCTCCCCTCCAGGTCGAGCGCGTCCTCGGAGTCGAGCCACAGCGTCGGGTCCCACGGGAGCACCCCCAGGAACGGCCGACCGGTGAGCTCCGTCAGCCGGCCGAGGCCCGGCTCCAGCAGCGAGACCTCCCCGCGGAACTTGTTGACCACGAACCCCGCCACGAGCGCCTGGTCGGCCGCGTCGAGCAGGGCCACCGTTCCGTGCAGCGCGGCGAACAGCCCGCCGCGGTCGATGTCGCCCACCACGACCACCGGCATCCGCGCGTGCTGCGCGAGCCCGAGGTTCACGTAGTCCGACGCGCGCAGGTTGATCTCGGTCGGCGAACCGGCACCCTCGGCCACGACCACGTCGTGCCGCGCGGCCAGGTCGTCGAACGCCGCGTGGGCCGCCTGCGCGAGGTGGCGCCGCCCCTCGACGAAGTCCGTCGCGTCCACGACCCCGCCGGGCCGACCCATGACCACGGCATGGCTGCGCCGGTCGCTGCCCGGCTTCAGGAGCACCGGGTTCATCGCCACCTCCGGGGTGGCGCGGGCCGCGAGCGCCTGCACCCACTGGGCCCGGCCGATCTCACCGAAGCCGGCGTCGGCGTCGTGCCCCAGCGGGACGACCATCGAGTTGTTCGACATGTTCTGCGCCTTGTAGGGCGCGACCCGGAGGCCGCGGCGCGCGAACGCCCGGCAGATCCCCGTGGTGACCACGCTCTTGCCGGCGTCGGAGGTGGTGCCGGCGACCAGCAGCCCAGGTGTGCGCATCGGGGCCAGCGTAGGCGGTGCCCGCTGGTTCCCATCAACTGATGGGAACCAGCAGCTCACCATGGTTCCCTCCGCTCCCCATCGGGATCATCCGCAGGTGAGCGAGGGAGAACCATGGTGAGTGGACGGCGCGGGCCGCAGACTGTCCCCATGCGTGCCGTCGTCTGCCACGAGCAGGACCTCCAGGTGACCGAGCTGCCCGATCCCGTGCCCGGCCCCGGCCAGGTGCTCCTGAGGGTGCTGCGCACCGGCATCTGCGGGTCCGACCTGCACGCCCGCGTGCACAGCGACGCCACCGCCGACATGGCTGCCGAGGTCGGCTACGACCACTTCATGCGGTCCGGCTCGCGCGTCGTCCTCGGCCACGAATTCGTCGGCGAGGTCGTGTCCTACGGTCCGCGCACGCGCGGTCGGTGGAAGCCGGGCACCCGCGTCGTGTCGATGCCGCTGCTCGAGACCGACGACGGGCTGCACATGACCGGCCTGTCGCCGCACGCGCCCGGCGGCTACGCCGAGCTGATGGTCGTCTCGGAGGCGGTCACGTTCGAGGTGCCCGACGGCGTCGACGTCGAGCACGCCGCCACCACCGAGCCGCTCGCCGTCGCCTGGCACGCCGTGCGCAAGGGTCGGGTGGGCCGCAAGGACGTCGCCGTCGTCGTCGGCTGCGGACCGATCGGCCTCGCCGTCGTCCTCATGCTGAAGGCGCACGGCGTGCGGACCGTGGTGGCCAGCGACTACTCCCCAGGCCGACGCGCGCTGGCCGAGCGGTGCGGCGCCGACGTCGTCGTCGACCCGGCGGTCGAGTCCCCGTGGGACCGCTTCGCCGACGACTCGCGCTACCTGACGACCGCGCCCGACCTCATGCAGCTCGGGATGAGCACCATGAAGCGGCTGCGGGCCGTCCCGTTCCTGCCGTGGCCACGGGTGTTCCAGGCGGCCGAGAAGCTGGGCGCGCTCCCGACCGGCCCGGTCGTCTTCGAGTGCGTGGGCGTGCCCGGCATCATCGAGCAGGTCGTCACCGCAGCTCCGCTGCAGTCGCGCATCGTCGTGGTCGGGGTGTGCATGGAGCCCGACACGTTCCGCCCCTCGATGGCGATCAACAAGGAGGTCGAGCTGCGCTTCGCATTCTGCTACGACCCGGCCGAGTTCCACGCCACGCTGCAGATGATCGCCGACGGCACGGTCGACCCCTCGCCGCTGCTCACCGGCACCGTGGGCCTCGACGAGGTCGCCGACGCGTTCGCCTGGCTCGCCGACCCCGAGCAGCACGCCAAGATCCTGGTCGACCCGAGCCGCTGACAGCGCTGCGGCCCCACGATTCCCAGGGCGGCATGGGAATCGTGGGACCGCAGTCGTCAGGGCGCGTCGGTGGGGCGGGGGAGCGTGAACGGGACGCTGGGCGGCGCCCACTCCTCCTTGCCGAGCCGGGTCATCGGAGCCAGCCGGTCGAACTCGGGGTGGCCGTCGACGAGCACGTGGTCGGCGACGCTGAACAGCAGCACCTCGGCGAGCACGAGGGTGGAGTCGCCGAGCTCCGTGGTCGAGTGCAGCCGGCACTCGATCGACGCGGGGGAGTCGACGACGCGCCGCGGCGCGACCAGCTCGCTCGGCTCGGTGGCCAGCCCCAGTGCCTCGGCCTCGTCGACGCCGTGCTCGTACGGCGCGCTCGACCCGTTGACGGCGTCGGTGAGCGGCTGCGTCGCCAGGTTCACGACCAGCTCGCCGGTCTCGCGCACGTTGCGCAGCGTGTCCTTCTCGCCCACCGACGTGAACGAGAGGATCGGCGGGTTCGCGCACGCGACCGTGAAGAACGAGTGCGGTGCCAGGTTGCCCCGGCCCTGCGCGTCGACCGTGCTGATCCAGGCGATGGGTCGGGGGACGACGAGGGCGGTCATCAGCCGGTACGGCTCGACCCCCTCGTCGCCCACGACGAGCCTGGTGCGCAGGCTCACGGCGCGAGGGTGGCGACGTCGATGACGGCGCGGTAGCGGACGTCGCCGTCGACGACCTTGTCGTAGTACTCGTCGACCTGGTCGGCCGAGATGACCTCGACGGTGGCGGTGATGTCGTGCTCGGCGCAGAAGTCGAGCATCTCCTGCGTCTGCGGCAGACCGCCGACCATCGAGCCCTCGACCGCGCGACGCATGGTGAGCAGCGAGAACGCGCCGACCTCGAGCGCGTCGCTCGGGGCGCCGAGGTTGATCATCCGGCCGCCACGGTCGAGCAGGCCGAGGTACTCATCGAGCGGCACGGAGGCGCCGACGGTGTTGAGGATGATGTCGAAGGAGCCGCGCAGCTTCTTCAGCGCACCCTTCTCCTCGGTGGCGACGTACTCCGACGCGCCGAACGCGAGGCCGTCCTCCTTCTTGGCGTCGGTGCGGCTCAGCACGGTGACCTTCGCGCCGAGCGCGGCAGCGATCTTGACGGCCACGTGGCCGAGCCCGCCCATGCCGATGACGCCGACGCGCGAGCCCTCGGTGACGCCGTGGCGCACCAGCGGGGCGTACGTCGTGATGCCGGCGCACAGCAGCGGCGTCGTGCCGGCGAGGTCGACGCCGTCGGGCACCTTCACCGCGAAGTGGTCGCGGACGACGACCTGCTCGCTGTAGCCGCCGTAGGTCACCTCGCCGTCGTAGGTCTTGGCGGAGTAGGTCTGCACGACGCCCTGGTCGCAGAACTGCTCCTCGCCGTCCTTGCAGGCGTCGCACTCCAGGCAGGAGTCGACGAAGCAGCCGACGCCCACCGTGTCGCCGACGGCGTGCGTGGTGACGTCGGACCCGACCTCCTCGACCGAGCCGATGATCTCGTGACCGGGCGTCATCGGGAAGATCCCGGCGCCCCACTCGTCGCGCGCCTGGTGGATGTCGGAGTGGCAGATCCCGGCGTACTTGATCTTGATGCGCACGTCGTTCGGCTTCAGGTCACGTCGCTCGAGGTCGACGGTCTCGAACGGCTTGCCGGCGTCGGGGACGGACAGGGCGGAGACGGTGGTAGTCATGTCGTCCACGGTAGGCACGCCCCCCGACCCCCGCAGCGCGAGCGACCAGCATCACGGCCGGATTCCTCGCCCAGCGGAACGTGCCGCTGGTCGAGTGCCTCCACGAGCGCTAGCGAGGGGAGGTGTATCGAGACCACTCTGGGCTGTCGCTGGGGGCTGGCTTGCGCTGCTCCGTTGCCGGATGGTCTCGATACGCAGCGACGAGCTCGCTGGCGCTCGCCGTCGCCGCTACTCGACCAGCGGAACGTTCCGCTGGTCGAGTAGTCGACGCCGCGACGAAG
>LULJ01000876.1_pt1 | contig 15546 bp, 17 predicted proteins | sample 728171 | NCBI WGS metagenome assembly LULJ01 (sample SAMN03860292, study PRJNA289734) | marine metagenome | biome: seawater column; feature: ocean; material: water; isolation source: Red Sea water column Station 169 - depth 25m | place: Saudi Arabia: Red Sea | collected 2011-10-15 | depth 25 m
TTATAAATATCATATGCAAGATATGTTAAATAAGCGATACCTAACCATTTTAAAGTATTTAATATTGTTAGATTGTCAGACAAAAAAGATCCAATAACAAATATTACAAGTGTTGCCTGAATTATGTTTGCGCTAACATCTCCTAATGCAGTCCAAACACATTTTTTAACACCATAATTCATTGAGTATGAAATAATTACAATTCTAGGTGTGCCTGGAGTAATGAACATAAAAATGATTATTTGCAAAAAAAGAATAAAATCTAAGGGAAGCATTTTAAGGATAGTCCTAAAAAACCGGGAGCTAAAGATGGCTAGATAGGACTATCTAAAAATGATAATATCATAGCCTTAAGTATTTGCATTAAAATAATTTTAGTAATTTGTTGAATTTTGATGAAAAAAAGTCACAGACCTACAACCAAAGTTAAGAATCCAGAGCCTCCCTTGGAGAGTCCAGATTGGGTCATATGGGCAGCATGGGCAGATCGGATTACTTTTGAAGAAATTGAAAAAAAAACTGGAAAGACTGAAGCTGAAGTTATTAAAATAATGAGAAGATCATTAAAACCTTCTTCCTTTAGACTTTGGAGAAAAAGAGCAAGTTCCCAAAGCATAAAACATAGAAAAAAATTTGAATATTCTAGAAAATTAATTAAATCAAAGATTAATAAAAATGATTATCTGCTCTAGTAATTTCTCAATCATTATCTATATATAATTCTATGAAAAGCATCACTGTTTATTCAGGACCCATGTGTAATTTTTGCGACGCTGCAAAAAGATTATTATCTAGAAATAACCTTAGTTATAATGAAATAGACATATCAACAAAAGAAGGTCTAAGAGACGAAATGACTAAAAGAGCAAATGGACGAAGAACAATTCCACAAATATTTTTTGAAGATAAACATATCGGTGGATATCAAGAGTTAAGAGAACTAGAAAAAAACGGTAGTTTATTAGATTTAGTTAAATAGATTTTATTTAGCAATTAAATCAAAATCAAAAAAAGCACTATCAAAGTAACCAATCATATTTGTTGTGCTTGTCATACTTTTTGATAGACCTCTGGTATTATTATACTTTATTTGCAAACCTGAAGTTTCTGGAGTTATTTTTATTGCCTTAGCTAACGGCATTACTCCAATAATTCTTGAAATACCGTGCGAAGCTCCTCCAGTACAACCTGTTTCTCCATTTTTAATTTGGTCTGTATCGGTAGCTCCAACTCCATCAACAAGTGTTAAATCTGACTCTAGTAAATAAGCATCAATATTTACATGCGTTCCTTGAAAAGTTACTGCATGATAACAATCATCATCGCTATCCATCGTTAAAGTATTTACTCCAATTGTTGTTTCTGCTGCGGTTGCGCCTGCAGTGCAATCAACATTTGATTTTGCGGCAGTATTAATTCTATTTTCAAATCCATAAATTGTACCGAGGGATGAAACTTTGGTTACACATGTTGTAGAGGTATTAGATCTATCACTCATAGTAGCATCAAAAAGTTGGCTTGTAGTAAATTTAAAAGTTGAACCCATAGTTACTACTCCAAAAGTATAAGTTCCATATGGTAAGGCGGTATAATCAGATGCTGTTCCAATTGCTGTTCCAACACCTTTTTTAACCTCAGTTTCTGCTCCACTGTCATTCTTGAAGAATGTAGAACAACTTGTTCTTACTACTTGAGTAGATGTTGTAGGACCAGTTGGTCGAGAAGTACATAAGTCTAATCTAAAAAAAGTCAATTTTTGAGTATCAGGAGTAAATTCGCAATTGTTACCAGCAGAAGCAGGGGTTATTGTCCCTCCATTACCTGTACATTCAGGATTGTTTCTACTAACTGTAGTTCCTGGTTGAGCATTGGAAGCAGTTATATAAAATGTGAGGCTAAGCAAACTTAGGAATAATGTTAAAAAAAATATTCTAATATTTAAGTTAGTATTCATATTTAAAATCCAATTACAGTTAAATTCATTTCTTTTTGTTTAACAATTAAATTTTCTCTCTCAACTTTAGCAAATCTTTTATTTTCTACAGACACTCCGCTAAAAGCTTTATCACTAATTTCAAACTTTTCGTACTCACCTTTACAACATCTATATGTTAACCTGATAAAATCCTCATCTTCAGTTGATCCATCAAAATCTCTATGTCCTAACTCAATATTAAATCTTGAAAAACCAGCTCTCAAAGAAAAGTCTTCTCCCTCTAAATCAGTTGCTCCACCAACACCATCCCATTGAAATGATCTTATGTTAAGACTAGTTGTTGGTAAATATGGTAATGGGATACCAATTTTTAAATCTCTTCCATCTAAAACTTCCTCTTGAAAATTATCAACACCAGTTTTTTTATTAGATATTGCCCAATACTCATTGTATGTAATTGATCCTACACTTGTAATAAATTCTAGACCAGCACTAGCTCTTTGGTGATTATGATCTAATTCATGGTCATAAAAAATATTTGCACCAATTAGCATTGTATCGTCACCAACGAGGTTTCTAGTTGCTAAGCCTAAGTTGATTGTTTCTCTGCTGTCGTCTGAGAGAAATAAGCTACCTTGAAAAAATGTTGAGCTACTTTTATCGTTAACATCTGATAATGGATTTATTGCTATAATACTTCCTGTAACTTCGTTTGTATTACCAGTGCTTAATCCAAATTCAGCCATTGGAAACATTTCGGTTAATGTTTGATTAAAAAAATCATCAACTTTTCTTTTTAAATTATTTGTTAATTCATTTGCACTTGCATTCAGAGCAGTTAAAAGAGCAATTAGTACTAATATAGTAATTTTTTTCACATCTTCCTTTTATATTATTTTTTTAATAATTACAGTCAATAAATTCACTAAAGTTTTGGTTTAAATACTAAACAAATTCCATTATTGCAGTATCTTTTTCCTGTAGGTTGAGGTCCATCATCAAATATGTGTCCATGATGACCGCCACAATTATTACAATGATACTCTGTTCTAGCATAACCAATGTAATGATCAGTTTTTGTCTCAAAAACATCAGGTAGAGATTCATAAAAAGAAGGCCAACCTGACCCACTTTCATATTTTGTTGAAGAGTCAAAAAGTTTTATATCGCAGTTTGCACAGTGATAAGATCCTTGTCTTTTTTCATTATTTAATTCGCTTGATCCTGGTGGTTCTGTTGCTTCTTTAAATAAAATATTTTCTTGTTCAATTGTTAAATTTTTATTTTTTTTCATTATAAAAACTTAGCACAAGTTTTATGCAAACTTGAATGTAATTCTACTAATTTATTAAAATCTTTATTATATCCACCGCCTAAAACTCCACATATAGGGATTTTATTAGAAAAAAAATTTTCTATTACTAATTCATCTCTTTTTAATATTCCTTCATCGGAAATTTTTAGTTTTCCTAATCTATCGTTATAATGAATATCTACACCCGCTATATAAAAAACAAAATCAAAATCATCTTGGTTTAGATAATTTAAATTTGATTTTAAAATTTCTAAATATTCTTTATCCTCTAAATTTTCCTTAAGCTCTATGTCTAAATCGCTAATAGATTTTTTTGCAGGATAATTTATTTTAGAATGCATACTAAATGTAAATACTTGGTTATCTTGACTAAAAATTTCTGAGTTACCGTTTCCTTGATGAACATCTAAATCAATAATCAATATTCTATTTGCAAGTCCTCTTGAAGTTAAATATTTAGCAGCAACCGCAACATCATTAAAAACACAATATCCTGCACCCTCGTTGTGAGTTGCATGATGACTGCCTCCGGCTGTATTACAAGCCAAACCATAATTTAACGCTAACTTTGTAGCAAGCACGGTTCCTCCTGTTGCAATAAACGATCTTCTGACAACACTATCAACCAAAGGAAAACCAATTTTTCTTATTTCATTTTTATCTAAAGTCTTATTTTTAATCTTATAAATGTATTCTTCTGAATGAGCTTGTTTGAGAGTTTCAATTGAGCAAGGTATTGGTTTATAAAATTTATCTACAACTTTTTGATTTAGTAGATATTTGGCTAGTTCTCCAAATTTTTTGATAGGGAATTTATTATCATCATTTAGCTGAGCCTCATAATCTTGATGATTAACAATAGGTAACTCCATCTTAGTGTTTGAGTTCTATAAATCCCAAGGATTAATTTTGTTATTATTAAGATTATATTTTTTTATTGCTTTCTCTACTTTGTCTAAAGAAATTTTACCGTCTTCATATAATGTGTACAAAGAACTAACAACAATATGCTTGCCATCTACTTCAAAAAAATCTCTAAGATTTTTTCTTGTATCACTTCTTCCAAATCCATCTGTTCCTAGAGCTAAAAATTTATTATCAGTATAACTTGAAATTAATTGTGAATAAGCTCTAACATAATCAGAAGTCGCAACAATAGGATCATTATTTGATATTAGTTGTTGAAGGTAATTTTGTTTTTTATTTGAAGGTGAAAGTGTGTTTTGTCTTAATATTGACTTAGCATCTTTTTCCAATTCTGAGTAACTAGTTATGCTGTATAATCTTGATCCAATACCATAATCTTCTTTAAGTATATTTGCCGCTTCAATGCACTCTCTAAATATTGGTCCAGATCCTAATAAATTAATATTTAATTCTTTATTTGATAGATCTTTGAATAAATAACCACCTTTAATTATTCCCTCCTTATTTGATAAATCAATTTTTGGATGAGTATATTTTTCATTGTTAACTGTTACATAATAAAATTCATCCCTACATTCAGTCATCATTCTTCTCATTCCTTCATCGAAAATTACTGCTAGCTCATTTGCAAAACATGGATCGTAAGATTTTAAATTTGGAAAGGTTGAAGCGATTACCTGACTTTGTCCGTCTTGATGCTGCAAGCCCTCTCCTGCTAAAGTTGTTCGTCCAGCAGTTGCACCAATTAAAAAACCTCTTGGCATTTGATCAGCTGCAGCCCATATCAAATCTCCAATTCTTTGAAAACCAAACATTGAATAAAATATATAGAAAGGCATCATTGGAAAATTATGATTGCTATAAGAAGTCGCTGCTGCCAGCCAAGATGATATTGCTCCTGCTTCATTTATACCTTCTTCTAAAAGTTGCCCAGATTTAGATTCTTGATATTTCAATATTGAAGTAGCATCCTCAGGTTCATATAATTGACCATCAGGAGAATATATTCCTATTTGTGAAAATAAATTTGCCATACCAAATGTTCTAGCCTCGTCGGCAACAATAGGAACAACTCTTTTTCCAAATTCTTTATCTCGCATTATATTTCCCAATGATCTTACAAGACCTGTTGTTGTTGAATATTCTCTGTCACTTTCTTCAAATAAAAAATTTGAGTGTTTTTCAATTTTTGGTGTAATTAACTCAACTTTTTTAAAACTTCTCTTTGGAAGCGGTCCTCCTAATAATTCTCGTCTTTTTTTTAGATATTTTATCTCTTCTGAATTTTCATCAGGTTTATAAAACTCAAGTTTCTCCAATTTATTATCTGGGATTTCTAATTGAAAACGATCTCTGAATTCTTTTAGTGCCTCTAGATTTAGCTCCTTTTGCTGATGGTTAGTCATTTTTGACTCGCCTGCTTTACCCATTCCATAACCTTTTTTAGTTTTTACTAAAATAACTGTTGGCTTGCCCTTGGTTTTAACAGCTGAATTAAAAGCTGCATATAGTTTTTTAAAATCATGGCCTCCTCTCTTAAGCTTATCGATTTCGTCCTTACTTAAAGAAGATACTAATTTTAAAACTTCTGGATCCTCCGCAAAAAAGTTTTTTAAGTTGTATTCGCCATCTCTAGCACCTAGTGTCTGGTATTTTCCATCTACAGTTTTAGCAAAACGTTTTAATAACAAATGATCTTTATCTTGTTGAAAAATTTTATCCCATTCAGATCCCCATAAAACTTTAATTACATTCCATCCATTAGCTTTAAAGATTGTCTCCAGTTCTTGAATTATTTGTCCGTTTCCTCTAACAGGTCCATCTAATCTTTGAAGATTACAATTAATTATAAAAGTTAAATTGTCTAACTTCTCTCTAGAGGCAATAGATAGACCAGCCAAACTTTCAGGTTCATCCATTTCGCCATCACCAAATAAACCCCAAACTCTTTTATTTGTTTTTAGTAAATTTCTATTTTCTAAATATTTCATAAATCTTGCTTGATAAATTGCATTAACCAATCCAATTCCCATTGAGGCTGTGGTAAAAGTCCAATAGTCTTTCATTAAATAAGGATGACAATATGAAGATAAGCCTTGTTCATTTAATTCTTGTCTATAGTTTTCTAGATGGTTTTTGCTTAACCTTCCTTCAAGAAAAGATCTAGCGTAAATTCCTGTAGTACATTGAGATTGATAAAAAATTAAATCTGCTTCTTCTCCACCTTTAAAGAAATGATTAAATCCAGTTTCAAAAACTTCAGCAAATGATGCATAGCTTGCTATGTGTCCTCCAAGACCTCCATAATTTTTATTTGCCTTCATAACCATTGTTAAAGCATTCCATCTTAAAATAGCTGTTATTTTTTCTTCAATTGCTAAGTCTCCAGGATAAATTCCTTGATCATATTGGGATATTGTATTTCTATAAGGTGAATAAGGAATAGGTGAATATAATACTCTTAAGTCTTTTGCGCGTTGTTCAAGCTTTTCTAAAATAACTTTAGCACCATCTCTACCATGATTTTCTACAACTGCATCTAATGAGTCTAGCCAGTCATTTAATTCTTGATTATCTACTTTTTGATTTTGATTAGCTTTAAATTCTTTACTCATTTAATAATTATACACAAAAAATTAAATATTATAGCTGTAAAAATTGTCTTAAATTTTATTTATTCAATAAGCCTTTTTGGTTTACCAGATGTGAAACTATCGAGATTTTCAATCATTTGAGAATAAAAAGTTTCGTAATTTTCAGCAGTAACATAACCAATATGTGGAAGCAAAAGTGCGTTTTGCACGAATCTAAGTTTATGATTTTCAGGTAAAGGCTCTTTATTATAAACGTCTAAACCTGCGCCAGCTATAACGTTTGTTGATAAAGCTATAATTAGATCATCTTCATTAACGATTTCTCCTCTTGATGTATTAATTAAATAAGAAGTTTTTTTCATTTTTTCAAATTCTTTAATAGTAAAACAATTTTTATATCTCTCTCCACCTTGAACATGGATAGATAAAAAGTCTGAATTTTGAATTAAATCTTCTTTGCTGCATGGTAAAACATCAAGTTCCTTACATTTATCCAAACTTAAGTTTTCACTCCAGGCCATAACTTGCATGCCAAAAACTTTACCAATTTTTGCTACTTGTGATCCAACTCTTCCCAACCCTAGCAATCCTAGAATTTTTCCTTTTAATTCTACTCCAATAGTTGATTGCCAGTAACCTTGATACATATTATCTATTTCTGTTTTAAAATTTCGAGCAAGACCAAGGATCAATGCCCAGGTCAATTCTGGTGTTGGATTACCATTGATTTCAGTGCCGGTGACAACAACCTTATTTTTTTTGGCAGTTTCTAAATCTATTGATTTATTTCTCATGCCACTTGTAATAATTATTTTTAATTTTTTTAGACTTTCGATTAATCTCTTTGTAATTTTTGTTCTTTCTCTCATAATAAGAAGAGCCTCAAACTCTTTTAATTGATCAATGGCATCATCCTCATTTTCAAATGGCTCGTTAAATATCTGAAATTCATATTTTGAAGATAATTTTTTAAGATCAATTAAATCTTTTGCGATATTTTGATAATCGTCGAGTATAGCTACTTTAAGCATTTTTTTTGTTTGAAAGTAATATCCCTGAAATAATAAATATTCCACCGATTACCAATGTAAATATAGTCTATTGCATACATTGGAATGAGAAATATTACACCTAGACCAATGACAACCTGAAGTAAAGTTATAGGAGATAATCCATAATTTTTTTTCTTTAGAAGTGCTGAATAAAGCGACCAAGATATCATTGCAAATAATGCAAATAAATCTCCTTTTTCAAAAGCTAAATTTCTAAAGACTTCAAAATTTGCTTTTGAAATTATAAATAAAACACCTAAAAGAGAAAATATAACTCCAACAACTTGAAAGGTATTAGTTTTTTCTATTTTTAAAATAATAGAAAATAAAATTATCATAACCGGAACAGTAGAAATCATAAGTACACCCGTAATTACTTGTGTAGTTTTCAAAGAATAAAAAAGTGCTGAATTAAAAATACTAACTGCTGTGATTCCAAGAAAACATAAGAGATAGATATTTTTTAAAATTAATTCTTTTTTTTCAAGCATCTCTTTGTAAGTGAAAGGTAGTAAAATTAGAAAGGCCAGTGACCACCTCAATATGTTTAATGAAATTGGAGGTATATCATTTAAACCTGCAATCTTTCCAACAATAAAATTTCCAGACCAAAACAAAGCAGCTAAAAAAAGCAAAATAGATGCAATTATAATATTACTTTTATTTTGAAGCATTAAATAGATTACTATAAAAGATTACTTTTAACTAAACCTTATTGAACTGTATGGTTGCAAATCTAAGTTGGTATTCTCGCCTGAGATCATTTTAGATATAATTTTTCCTGATATTGCACCAAGTGTCCAGCCTAAGTGATGATGACCAAAAGAATAAAAAACATTTTTATAGTTTTTTGAAGGCCCTAGAACTGGAAGAAAGTCTGGCAATGTGGGCCTAAAACCAAGCCATTCATCTTTATGTTCTGGCAAACCATCTAACATATCTTTAGCATTTAAAATCAAGTTTTTAATTCTTGATTTAGATGGTGAATTTTCAAGTCCACCAAATTCAACTGTTCCAACAACTCTTAAACCTTGCTCCATTGGTGTCATTCCAAATCCTCTATTTGCATAAACAATCGGCCTTGAAATTAAATGATCATAATCTTTAAAATGAACATGATATCCTCTCTCAGTATCCAGAGGAATATTTTCATGAAGCTTGTCGGTCAATCTTTTTGAAAAAGCTCCACAGGCTATTACAAGTTTATCAAAAATAAATCTTTGTGTTTCTGTTCTTAAAACAGGTTTTTCCTCATCAAAATCTATATCTTGAATATTTAGTTTTAAAAACTTTCCACCTTTGTTTACAAAATTTTCAAAAAGTTTGATTAAGATCTTTCTAGGATTTCTTGCATGTCTGGCGTAATCATAAAATACACCTCCATGGTAAAATGGTTTTAAATTTGGTTCGAGATCGTGAATTTCTTTTTTGTTTACCAACTGTTGTTTAACTCCTAATTGATCTCTAATTCTTATTTCTAACTCTCTACTTTTCATATTCTGGTTATTCCAAACATATAAAATTCCATTATTTTCTACTAATCCTTCAAGATTAATATCATCAAATAATTCATCAAAAGCAGGTAATGATAAGTCTAAAATTTGATGCATATTTTTTGCTGTATGCATCATTTTTTCCTCTCTACAGTTTAATATAAATCGGGCAAACCAAGGGATCATTTTTGGAACATAATTCCATTTTAAAGCTAAAGGTCCACGAGAACTAATTAACATTGATGGAACATCTGCTATTACATCTGGTCTATTTAAAGGAACAGAAGCATAGGGTGAAAAATGTCCAGCATTCCCATAGGATGCAGCGCTACCTGGCTCTTCTCTATCAAAAAGAGTTACATTAAAACCATTTTTTTGTAAAAACAAAGCATTGCAAACTCCTTGAATTCCTGCCCCTATGATTCCAATTTTTTGATTTTTTTCAGACACGCTTAAATATATTTTCTTATAAAAATATATTATAGGTGATATTTGATCGCGGGTTTATTTAACTATAATTGTTATTTTCCGATTGATATAAGGGTTAGGTCGTCACTTAATTTACTACCTGCATTTTTAATCACTGAATTGGATATGTCTGATAATTGTTTGCTAGAATCTAGGTTAAAATTTTCCTCTATAATTTTTAATGATCCATCTATTCCAATTTCTTCACCAGCACTATTTAGACTTTCAGATAATCCATCAGTAAATGCAAAAAATCTTCTATCCTCAAGTTTGGTCTTGTTTACATTGTAAACAGACTTGTCCTTTTGTAGTATTACTCCCATTGGTGGAGACTTACTTTCATATTGCTCATAATTACCTGATGATGACCTTAAAACTGCTGGTTGATGTCCACCATTTACCCATCTTATTTCGTCTGTTCTTGTATTGTATTCACCCAATATACAAGTAACAAACATTCCACCTGTTTTTGTTAAAAATAAATCATTATTCATATGAAACATCATTTCATCTGGATCCACCTTATCTCTAGACATTATTTCAAATAAAGTTGATGCTTTTGCCATGACCATTCCAGCATGAATTCCTTTCCCCGCAACGTCAGCAATTATAAAATAAACACTATCGTTATGAGGATAAAAGCTGAAGAAATCTCCAGAAACTTCTCTTGCTGCAATATTTATTCCATGAACTGGATAGTTTTCTAAATTTCTTTTTGGTAAAAAGTTTTCTTGAACTTTTACAGCTAGTTTAACTTCATTAGAAATTCTATCTCTCCATTTTTGTTTTTCAGCCTCACTATTCTCTAATTTGCTCATCAATTTATTATAATAAAGTCCAATAACACCTCCAGCAGTAAACGGATCCTGCGGTCCTCTTATTGTTAAGTCTCCACTTTCAGATTGTTTTTCTAATATAGTAATCAAATCGTGTTCAACAGACGTTGCATTATGCTCTGCAATATTAAGTCCAAGTTCTTCATGTAATGGACTCACTCTTAAAGGATAAAAATAATTTAATATTTTCAATAAAATGTATGAACCAAAAAATGAAAAAGCACCTATTGAAACTATACCTATAAACTGAACTTTAATTTGTTCTAGTCTTGTTAAACCTGTCCCTAAAATATCTAGATCACTAAATAATCCAACCGCTATTGTTCCCCAAACACCTGCTGCTAAATGAACAGGTACAGCACCAACCACATCATCAATTTCAAATTTATTTAAAAGTTCATTTATAAAAATTGCTATTACTGCACCAATAATTCCAACAAAAATTGAGGTAACTGAAGTCATTGAATTACATCCTGCTGTTATGGCCACTAGTCCAGCAAGAGGTCCGAGGATTACATAATATGGATCTGGTTTTTTAAATAATGCAAAAGAAATTCCAAGTCCAGTCAACAAACCAAATGCTGCTGCAAGAAAAGTATTAATTAAAATCAATGGTACAGCTTCGTCCATAGCTCCATTACTACCTCCATTAAAACCAAACCATCCAAACCATAAAATTAAAGTGCCTAAAACTGCTAATGGAAAACTTGACCCTGTAAATTTACCTTTATTTGCATCTGAATATTTACCAATTCTAGGGCCTAAAATTAAAACTGCAGATAAAGCTATCCAGCCACCAACTGAATGAACAATTGTGCTTCCGGCAAAATCTACAAATCCAATGTCAGTTAACCAACCAGTGGTTTTAACTTGCCCTGTGACAGCTAATAATTGTCTTGTTGCATCAATATTATTTAGATAACTTGAAGACCAGGCCCAATGTCCTACGATCGGATAAATTATACCAGTAGCGATGATTGTAATTATTAAATACCCGTTAAATTTCATTCTTTCTGCAATTGCTCCAGATACAATTGTGGCTGCTGTTGCTACAAACATCGCCTGAAATACAAAATAAGTCATATATTCAGCCTGATCTGTTTTAAAAAAGAATAAATCTGTTCCAAAATAGCCATTATAACTTTTTCCAAACATCAAACCAAATCCAAATATCCAAAAAATTACTACAGCAACACCAAAATCAGCTGCATTTTTTAATGCAACGTTAATACTATTTTTATGTCTAGATAATCCAGTTTCCATACACATGAAACCTGCTTGCATTATAAAAACAAGTATTGCGCAATCTATAACCCAAAGTGTATCTACAAATGATTTTACCGATTCCAAGTCTACGTTTTCCACTTCATCCTCTTAAGGTTATATTTAATTTAAAATACATCATAGAAATTAGATGTTCAAAATAGGTTAGTTAATCGTTTTTTTTCCATATTAAATAAAAAAGATAAGGAGATAAAGCTGGCACTATTCCAAACCAGAACCATTCATCCCATCTAAAGCTTTTATCTAACATTGGACTTTTTAGTCCATTCCACCAAGTTAAATATCCAACAATTATGATCCATCCTAAACTTAAAGTTGCATAAATTTTATTTCTTTTAGATAAATCTCCACTAAAAATGAATTTAACTTTTTCTAAATATTTTTGATAATCCATTTTAATCTAGCAACCAGGTCTTGAAACTGTACCACCCTTAGCTAGCTGAGGTTTGCAAGTATCAGTATTATCTTCACTATTTTTAGACATTATTAAAAAATCATTTCCTGAACCAGCAATACAAACCCAGTAATCCATATCCTTTGTAATTATGTCAGCATTATCAAATAAGTTAGTTTCTATATTATTTGAACTGGCTTCACTAGGAGTGCAAGTTGCGCTTGATTCATTATAATAATATTCCCCTTTATCATTATAATATTCGCTTTGAGCTAGAGATACCTGAAACATAGCGTTCTCAACTGCTTTTCTTTTTGCCATTGATGTATAGCCGTTATAACTAACAATACCAACTGTTGCGAGAACTCCAAGGATTGCTACAACAACCAAAAGCTCGATGAGAGAAAACCCAGAGCTTTTGGTTGTCATAGAAAATTTTTAAGTTTGTACTATGGAGTAAAAACGTTTTTTAAAGTGTTAACTTCAGCACCACTACCTGTTGGGCAAGCATCTTCTGAACTTGCTGTTCCATCCGTAAAACATGTTTCAACAGTAATTTTTTTACCCGATGCACTTAAGATCGTGTAGCCAGCATCTTTTGTTGTTTTACCAGAGTCAACTATGGCTGCAGCTGAAGTCTTGTATGGATTTTTAAACTCAGTCATCGAAGCTTCTGCAGCAGCTATAACTGTAGCTCCAGTCCAACCATCGCAAGTTAACTGTTTATCTCCATCTTTATCGGGCATTGCTTTTGTTTCACCCATTTCACATTTTTTAACTTCACTAGCAATAAATTTTACTGCTGATGCATGATTTGATTTAGCAGCTGACTTTTTAGCTCCAGCTGTATAACCTGAGTATGCAACTACTCCGACTGCTGCAAGAATTCCAATAATTGCAACAACAACCAATAATTCTATAAGTGTAAAACCTTTGTTATTTTTTTTCATAAGTAAGATCCTATAATTTGTAAAAACTAGTGTATACATATAAATTAAATCTTTTAAAAGACAATACCTATTCATTAAGTACTCAAAATGGGCTATTTTAGTTGATTTAGACTATAAATTTAATAAATATTAATATTTATGTCATATAAAGTTACTGAAGAAGGCAACATATCAATAGTACACCTTGATGGTGAAATTGATATGGATGTGACTGAGAAAGCAAAAGAAATTATAATGCCTTTAATTGAGGCAAAAAAAGAAGTTCACCTCAATTTAAAAGAAGTTCAGTACATGGACTCATCGGGAATTTCTGTTTTAATTGAAAGCCACCAAAAAGCGACTGAAGTAGGAACTAAAGTTATCTTAAAAGATATAAGTAAATCAGTTTTAAAAGTAATTATGATGGCGAAACTGGAGCAAATTTTAAATTTAGGTTGATCATGAATAATCTAGCTTTAATTTCAGAACAACGTGACTTTGTTGTTAGTTCATCAAGTTTAAAAGACGTAAGAAATTTCTCAAGAGAAGTATTCGAAAAAGTAAATATTGAACAAGATCTAAAAGATGAACTTGTATTAGCCATAGCAGAAGCTGCACAAAATATTGTTAAACATGCTTACCAAAACGAAGCAACTGATGACAAAATGGAAATTAAAATATCTTTACAAAACGGAGAATTAGAAATTGGTTTTTTTGATAAAGGAAGACCTGTTGATAAAGGCAATGTAAGACATAGAAAAATTGATGATGTAAAACCAGGTGGTTTAGGAACTTTTTTTATTCAACAAATAATGGATGCAGTAGTTTTTAAAGAAGGTGAAAAGCCTTGGATCAATCATTTAATTTTAACAAAAAAAATAAATTATTAACCACCCATTATAGCACCAACGTTAAATATTGGTGAGTACATCGCAATCATTAAACCACCAATCATTGTCCCCATAAATACAATCATTATTGGTTCAATTAAGCTAGACATATTATCCACGGAGGTATCAAACTCTTCCTCATAATAAGATGAAACCGATGTAAACATTTCATCTAGATTTCCTGTTTGTTCACCAACTGAAATTAATTGACTGAAGGTTGGAGGAAATACGGGTTCCTTTAAAAATAATTTAGTAAGAGTATCACCTGAGAAAACTCCTTTTTTAACATTTTCTAATGCTTGAGTAACAACATCGTTATTACTCACTTGTTTTGCAATTTCTATACTTTCTAATAAATTTACACCAGCAGAACTTAGGTTACCCATGATCAATGCAATTCTAGCAATTAAAGATTTTAAGATCATATCACCAAAAACTGGCATCTTTAAAACTCTTTGGTGCCAGGCATATCTAATTTTTGGTACTTTTGTTGTTGTGTATTTAAATATTATAAAACCTACAACTGCAATAATTCCCAAAGTTAAACCACCAGCACCTCTCATAAAATTACTTGCTGTCATGATAACTGCTGTTGGTGTTGGTAATGCAACACCCATTCCGTCATACATTTCAGCAAAAACAGGTACAACTTTGATTAACATGAATACCATAACAGTAATTGCAACTGTGAACATGACTACTGGATAAGTTAGTGCACTTTTAATTTTTTTCTTAACTTTTTCTCTTTTTTCCAACGACTCTACTAATTTCATTAAAAATACATCAAGCTTACCACTCGCTTCGCCGGCTTTTATTAGGTTGATATAGATATTATCGAATATTTTAGGGTATTTTTCAAAGCACTTAGATAAAGTAATTCCACCCTCTAAGCTTTTTCTAATTTCTTCAATAATTTCTTTCATTGTTGGATGTTCGATTTGATCTCTTAGCATTGTGAGAACGTTTAAAATTGGCAAACCAGCTTTAACCATAGTTGCAAATTGCTTTGAAAATAGCATTACATCTTGCGGACTTACTTTCTTCTTTCCAAAAGAAAAGCCTTTCTTTTTGCCTTTTTCAGTAGCAGCTTTCTTTTTTTTTGCTTTTACTAGATTTGTAATAATTATTTTTTGCTCTTTTAATTTAAAAGATGCTTCTTCTTGATTAAGTGCTTCTATTTCACCTTCAATATATTTGCCGCCAGAAATTCCTTTATAAGTATATGTTTCAGAGGACATATTATTCTCCGGATAATACCCTATCGAATTCTCTAAAATTTAAATCTCCTGTAAGAATTAATTCTCTGCCCATATCTTGCATAGTTCTAAATCCTTCATTACCAGCTATTTCTTTTAGCTCAGGTGTTGTAGCTTTTCGTAGTATGGCTTCTTTAATTGGTTTGGTAACATTTAATATTTCATAAATACC
>LULJ01000464.1_pt1 | contig 15527 bp, 19 predicted proteins | sample 728171 | NCBI WGS metagenome assembly LULJ01 (sample SAMN03860292, study PRJNA289734) | marine metagenome | biome: seawater column; feature: ocean; material: water; isolation source: Red Sea water column Station 169 - depth 25m | place: Saudi Arabia: Red Sea | collected 2011-10-15 | depth 25 m
CTTTGGATATTTGAGTTTTAGATAATTCTTTAAAAGTCGCAGGGGTGGATTTATCAACTCTTTTAGTTGGTCTATAAACATCACCCTTTTTTTTATATCCAGTTCCACCACGCTGATTTTTCCAATCTTCTTTAAACCATTTTGTTAATTTTCCTTTTGCTTTATTACCAGTATAAGCAACACTACTACCATGTTTTCTTTTGTATGCTTCCTTATATTTTTTAACTAATTGTCCTGAACGATATGCTGAATGTTTAGGGATTTCTTTATACACTCTTGCTTTTACACTATCATATAATTTTTGGTCTTTTGGTTTATTTACCATATATATTATTTAAATATTATTTTTTTTCTATTTTCTTCTCCCTTAATTTTAGTTCTTCCTTTTAAAAACTCAAAATATTTTTTAGATAATTTATATCTTTTATCGTTTTCATTTATTACTCTTAATCTTTGCGTCATCACATTTACAACTTGAACTATTCTTCTATGAGTATATTTATTACTTTTATATAATTTTTCTAAATTATTTATTGTTTTTTTAACATCAGTAATAGTTTTATATTTAATTCTTATAGTATCTTTAGGGTTTGCGTCGCTATATAAATCATAATTTTTAAAAAATGTTTTATCTTTTTTCTTTGTGTTATTCATTATATATAATATAATATTTTATTTGCCTACCATCTTTTTCGCTACATTATGTGCTTTTGTAAATGATACTCCCCCTTTCATCATTTTTTTCATTATAGTCATGTGTTTAGTAGTATGGTGTTTAGAATGTTCTTTTAATTTATCTTTTTGTTTTTGAGTTAATCCATTTGTTTTTTTAGTTTTTTTCTTAACTACTTTTTTCTTTTTATCATTTGAATGATAAGGCATTATATATTATGTTTATATTATAATTTCATTAACAATTTAATTAAATCTTTTTTATTTAAATTACTATATCCTTTTAATCCATTCCATTTACATATTTTTTTTAATTTTTTATTTGTTAAATAATTATAATCATTTTTATTATGTAAGTTTCCTAAAACTTCTATTCCATATTTTTCTAAACCTTTATTATAAAAACCATGATTAGTTCTATTTGGTATTTTTCTTATATAATGTGCTATTACATTTTCCCTTTTAGGTATTTTGTTTATCCTATATCTAAATATGTAATTACGACTATAAATCCATATCAACTTACTTACACGATTATTCTTCATTATCTCATACAATTTATTACCAGTTATGTAATGTGATATTATAGATTTAGGGCAACGAGTTGAATATGTTGGTGTTATACCGAAAAAAATTAATTTATTAATATTTGGTTTTTTATCTTTAAATATTTTCATATTCATATTATAATATCTAAATATAAAAATATATTATAAAAAACGAATGAAAGTTTTTAAATTATTTTTTCCTAAATAACAACAAAATATTTATAATAAAAAATTTAATTTGAAAGAGCAGTAGATACAGCACCAGACCCGCCGTCAATGCTGTGAGCTACATAGTGGCGTAAATGAGCGGTGGCGTTGTATTTTTCGCCAGAGATTGAAGGGAAGGTGATTTCGCAGGTGATGCTGTTAAGATTGCGTAGTGCTAAAGCACCTTTAATAGCGGTGGTAAGGTGTGAATTAGCAAAATTAACATAGTAAAGATTATATGGAGAGGCGTGTGCTACATCTTCTTCGTGTGCTACTTCGCAATCGCCATTAACATTAAGACACATAGGAGAAGAACCATTAAGATTTCTAATTTGGTGGTGGTCGCCTTCATAGAGTAGTTTTCCACCTGCTTTAATAGCAATTTTTGAAATGTGTAAATATCTTCCTTGCTTGGTGGTGTGTTTGTATCCAGCAGTTCCACCAGCATTTCTAATAGCACGAGATGGTTGATTACCATTAAGAGCAGTAACGCCTGATGTAAATAGAGTGGAAATCGCCCTCATACCAGCGGTAGTTCTAACTGGTTGAACTTCAAAAAGAATACCATGTGCTAATTCTGTAAAAAATAAATTCATTGATACTTTTGTGGTAATTGCGTCAGCAGTAACTTGTACTGATTTTGTTTTAAAATCTGAACCGAGAACTGCTAATGGAGAACCACCGAGTGAATAGTTTTTAGATTGGATTTCTTTTTTAGCATCTTGTTCTATAACGAGGAACTCATTACAGATTTCTGCTTTATTAATGGTAAAAGCAGTCGCTAGTTGTTCGTTCGCACCAGTTCCACCAGCTACACAGAAAATACCTTCTCTTGTTTTTATTTCTAAAACGAGTTTCTCAACAAAAGAAGTATCTAAATTTGATTTCATATCTTGGAAGCAGGAGAATGGAAGAGGGCAATATACATCTATAGTTCGTGTTTGTGTATCATCATCACTTGCTAAATAATGGAGGGATTGGTCGTCAGCAGTATCAGCACCTATCGCCCATAGAGTTGCTGGAACTTGATTACCACCTGATGTTCCATCTACATTACTTGCTACTCTATCATATACTTGATTTACCATCGCTTGTTTCATACCTTCACGCTTGGCGTGGTCTTTTTCTGTATATACTAAATACTGAATTTGTGCTGATGTAAGTTCGAAAAGAGTTCTCGAATTAGACATAATTTTAGCACTTTCAATAATATTAGCACCGAGAGCATCAGCAATAGTAGGAGAGCATATATCAGTTCCTACTTTCCACGATACATTAAATTTTAAATAGCAGTTACGCCATAAACCGAAGGGGTTGATTTCTGCTTGGTAAGTTCCATTAGGAGCACACCCTAAAATTTGTGTTTTGTTTTCACGAGAACGGAAAGCATTTACATCTGGTGCTTCCATATCATAAACGAGATTATCAACATTACCCATTGGAACACCAGCACCTTGTTTTGCTGAATTGTATAAAGATGAATTCTCTTGACTTTGAATACTTATATTACTCATTATAATATAAGATAAGAAAAAAATTTTATGAAATTATTTTTTTTTATATAAATTGCCCTAAATCATGAGGACTAAAAAATTTATTATTTCTATATTTATTAATATCTAAATTAGGATATTTTTTCCTATAATATTCCATATTAGAAGATATAGGGTCTTTTTCACCATAATTAAAATGTATATTAGAATTTCCTAAATATTCCATTATATTTTCAGTCATTTCACTTTTACTTAAAATAGGAGCATATACATCTGTTTCAATATTAGGGTATAATGTTGATAAATACATAGCAGAAACTCCGCCTATACTATATCCTAAAATTACAGGTGGTTCTAAACCTTCTTGTCTTGATTTCATTATTGCTAAATCTAAATACCTTTTACCGATTTTAATTCTTTCATCATAATCAGGATTATTTAATAAATCTTTTCCACCAAAATTTAAAAAATTACTTCTTATATCTTTTTCATCTTTTTTATCTGTTCCCCTAAATGCTAAATAATATCTTCCTTTATAATTATATAAGGCAACCTTATCATTATTTTCAATTAAAGACATACCCTTTACTTTACCTCTATCATTCATATCTAATTGAATATTTTTTAAAATAGAAACTTTTAAATCTTCTTTTACACCACCTTTTAAATCACTATAATAATAAATATATTTATCTACTTTACCTCTTGATAATACATCACTACTTGCTAAATTTCTATCTTCAGTTTCATCATAAATTAATGCTATTAATTGAACTAATAAATATGGATTTGTAACCATTTCAGTTATTAAATTATTTAAAGTATTGAAAGCACTTGAAATTTGAAATAATGTAGAACTACTACCTAATGTTTCTAACATTTCATAAAGGTATAATGATTGTTTATTTTCAAAATTAAATAATTCATCTTTTAAAGTTTTCTTAAATCTTTTTGAATATTCTATATTAATATATTGAACTAATTTAGATATAGCATTTACTTCATTTTGAGAAATTAAATTTTCTTGTGTTCCTTTTTGTTTCCTATATGCTGTTGATAATTCATTTGGAATATTATTAATTATATCCATTCATTATTAAAATTAAAATAATCTTTTAAAACTTTTTTTATAAAAAACCCTTCAATAAAATTAATATCTATTTTAAAATCATCAATTCTATCTATAACATATAAATATAAAATTATAATAATTAATGGTAATGTTGGAGCAGTTAAAGTTTGGTATTTATCGTGTATATTTAACCTTTTATAATCACTTTTTAAACCATTTCTTAATAATCTATATAATTCAGGTGCTTTTTCTACTGCAGGTTCAATAATTAAATTAGTAAAACCTTCATCTAATCCAGTTGCTTTTGATGTTAATACATTTAATGATTTTTTTAAAAATTCTTGTAAAACAAAACCAACAAAATTATTATCAAAATTAGTCCTTGAACCTCCTAGATGTTGGAAATCTAATGATTGGTCTTGAATAGTGGTGGTTTCTGTTTCTTCATGATGTTCTTGTGTTGTTTCTAAATCTAAATTAGGTCTTGTTGATGATGTAGAACCTCTAAAACCTGAACCTCTTTCAAAATCTTCAGGTGATACACCAGCCATTTCTTCAGCCATTTGTCCCACTCTTTCACCTATCCTATCTAAAAGATTGCCTTTATCGCCCCCACCTGCACCACTAAAAGTATCACCGACACCACTTAATGACTGACCGCCTACTAAACTTGGAGTGCTTTTTCCCAAGTCTGTAGCAGTTGTAGGCATAGGTGGAGGAGGTAAGTTGTCTATAGGTTCGTCTATAGGTTGATAAGGTGTATTATCTTCACTAAATGTTTGTGGTGGTGGTAATGTTTCAGGTTGTTTTTGTCTTTTTTGGTTTCCTCCTAATGTTCCTGAACCACCTACATCGTGTTCTGATGCTAATTCACCTGCTGTTATAGCACTTAAACCTGATAAAGCACCCATACCTGCTCCTATACCTAAATTTCTTTCATCTCGTCCATCTATTTTTGCTTGTGTTTCTTTTACTAAATCATCTAATCTTGATAATTCGTCTAATTGTTCTTGACCTTGTCCCGTTCCAAAAGATGAACCTAATTCACCACTTAACATTTTATTTCTATAATCATTATATGCTTTTTGTCTTTCTTCTAATTCTTTTTCTAAATCAATATTTTCACTACCACCACCTCTACCTCTTCTATTTTCAGTTGAAGAACTTTTTATAGTTAATTGTGGTTCTTCATCTTCATCTTTATTTTTACCGAATAAATTTCCAAATAATCCCATATATTATAAAACAATATTTTAATTTTCTTCTTTTATAGTTTCTTCTAATTTATTTAATCTTTTTAATTCATTTTTATTATTTTCATCACGCTTTAGACGCTCTACATTCATTAAATTTTCTTCTAAATATTCACACCTTTTAAGCAGTTGATTTATCATTTCTTTATTACTTTTTAATTTAGCGTTTAATGTATCTATATCTCTATCATTTTTTTGTCTTTCTAAAACACATAAACCTATATTATTTTTATTAACTTTAACAACATCATATATTTTAGAATTAGATTTACCATTTAATTTTTTATTTATTTCTAATATTTTATTATTTAAATCATTATTCATTTCAGTCATTTTTTTATTTACCTCACGCATAGATGTATTAATTATAAATGTTTTTTTTTTATCCCCTGACTTATCATTTATTCTTGAAAAACTCATTATATATTATATAAATATTATTTTTTTTTTTCTTTATTATCATCTTTATTATTGATATATATTCCTAATATTAAACTTATTGTAGAAGCAAAGTAACTAGTATCACCACTACCCGTAGCAAGTTGGAACATACTAAAAGACAAAACGGCAGATGAAATTAAAAATTTAGCAATAAATTCTAGGTATGGTTTTTCTATACTACACATAGAACCACAACAACTTTTTATCTCAAATTCATCGTCTTTTTCATATAATAATTTTTTTCCATCATGATATATTCCACTTTCTTTTTTTACTATTTTATCTTCTTTTTTAATATCTATTTTAATATTATCATTAGTTTTATTAATATCTTTTTTACTTTCCATATTTATAATAATAAAATATTTTAAATATATATATGAGTAATTTTCAAAATATAGACTTTGAAGAACAAGAACAAGATGAATTAAAAGAAAAATTAGATTTAATAACTATAACAAGTGCTAAAAATTTAGATACTCTTACAGGTATAACCACATTACAAGCAGATGCTATTGTAGCAAATACTTTAAAAACTGGAATAACAACAGACCAAGCAAATGCTATAGTAGCAAACACAGCAAAAACTGGAATAACAACAGACCAAGCAAATGCTATAGTAGCGAATAATACATTTAGAACAAATGCTTTAGATTTATATACAACTCATAATATTTTAAAACATAATACAATTATGGGTAGAGTTTCCGACGATATTTATAGTGCTGGTATTGGCTCTTATGTTAATATAGATTACAACGATGATTTAAACTTTACAAAAGCGGAAAGTATTATATATCAAAAACCCCTAGGGGATACACATATAAATGCTTTTACAAGTAAAAAAATAAATTTTGATGTTAATGCTGTAACTCAATTTGACAGCACACAAGTAAAAAATTTAGTAGATAATATCACTCTAGATGCTTCAACATTTAAACATAATAAATTATTAGTTGGCGAGCAATCACCTTCACAATTAATTATCCAACATTCAGATATTAATAGTGGTAATCTTTCAACTACAGACTATAGTATCAGAGTTACAAACAATGGCGAATTAAGGTTAAATGTTCCTACAGGTCAAGATTATGAATTTAGAATAAATAATGTTTTACAATATAACAATACGCAAATAAAAAATTTAGTTGATAGTATTACTTTTACTGATACACCAACTTTGACAAATAATTTAAAATTAGGTAATACTACTTTAGAACATACAAATTTATTGGTGGGTGAAAGTTCCCCTAATCAATTAGTAATACAACACGCAAATTTAAATAGTGGTAATCTTTCAACTACAGACTATAGCATAAGAGTAACAGAAAATGGGGAATTAAGAATGAATGTTCCAACTGGTCAAGACTATGAATTTAGAATAAATAATGTATTCCAATATAATAATACACAAATAAAAAATTTAATAGATAATGTTACTGTTACTGGAGCAACAAATTTAGATAGTATAAGAAATGAAATAAATAATATTAATATTCAATCCAATTTTTTATTATATGGGAATTTAAGAATAGGTGATATTGATACTACTTCTATTTGTTTTCAACATAAAGATTTAAATAGTGGCAATCTTGCTAATACGCACGGAAGTATAAAAATAGATGATGAAGGCAATTTAAAATTAAATGTTCCAACAAGTAAAACTTTTGAATTTCAAATAAATAATGTTAAACAATATGATAATACTGAAATAAAAAATTTGGTTGATAATATTTCTGTTACTGGAGCAGTAAATTTAGACACAATTAATAGTAATGTTTCAACAAATAACGCAAAAGTATCAAGTCAATGGACTAATAATGGAAGTGAAATACATTTTAATAATAATGTTGGAATAAGAAATTCAAACCCTAATAGTGATTTAGAAATAGGCGATGGTACATCTAATATTCGTGTCAGACTTAACGGACAAAACGGGCAGTCTATAGCAAGTGAAATAATTTTTAGTGATGGTTTTACAACAACCAATCCAGAATATTTTAATGGAGCATCTATTCGTTTTAATTCAAGTATGAATCGTTTAGAATTTTTAACAGACCAAAATGATGACGGCACTGCTGAACCAGCCATTTATATTGTTCGTGCTACTACACCTTATGTGACAATGACAGACTTATTTGCTTCTAATATAAGCGTTAATGATTGTAATTTAAGACCGAACAGCGTTTATTGTTATGGGCGAAGGGTTAGAACGGCGACTGACACCGACCAAAATGTTGAATTAAGCACTAGCGATACTGCTATAATATATAATAATATTTTAAGTAATGGTATAACATATAACACAAGCACAGGTTTTTTTAGTGTTTCTGTGACTGGGTTGTATCACGTCGTTGCTACTCTACAAATAGATTGCGGAACAGGAGCAGAGAGCGAATTACAATTAACATTAAAAAACGGAACAACAAATGTTTTAAAAGCAAGAACGCATGTCAGTAGAGCAGAAAGTAATAATGACACAGCCATGCAGTTTAATATGAATGCTCCTGTTAGACTTGCTACTGGTATAAATTATAATTTTAATATCAAATCAAATAATACTGGAAGTGGTATTATTCAAAACGATTTAGTCACTAATAATTCTTTAATGATAAAAGGTTTAGTTTTAGAAAATACTACTACTATTCCAAGTGATTGGGGTGAAGCAAATACATAGATTTTTGATTTTAAACTTTTTTTAAAAGTTTAATTTAATTATGTTTTACATTTTCCATTATAATTTCTGTTTTATTTATAAAATTAATTATAGCATTTAAATCATATAAAATTTTTTTACTCATTATATTATTATCCTTCATCACATAAACTTTAAAAATATGTTTATTAGAAATACCAAGAGTTTTTAAAATATCTATTATATATTCTATTGATTTTGTTTTAGGTATTTCTAAAGTTCCATTACAATATTTTATAATATAATATCCGTCATTTATTTCTAATTTTAAATAATTTTTATAACACCAAAAAGAGCGTTTTTTAATAATAAAATGATAATTGAAATTTAAATTATTCATTACAGAAACACCAAGTATTAATGGAGATGGGGCAGTAGGTTTATTATCCATATATAATATTAAAATATTATATTATATATCATGGCGAGTTTTCACACAAAAACATTCCAAATACATAATGATTATATGACCCCTAATTATGCTTGGGATAATATAATAGATTATATACCAAAAGATAAATTAATATGGGAGGCGTTCTATGGAGATGGTAAAAGTGGTGAATATTTAAAAAGTTTAGGTTTAGATGTGATACACGAAGATATTGATTTTTTTGAAAATAATTTTGGGGAATGTGTTATAAGTAATCCGCCTTATTCTTTATGTAAAGAAATATTAAAAAGATTAGTTAAATTAGAAAAACCATTTATTTTAATATTACCTTGTAGTAAAATAACAACACAATATTTTAGAAAATTATTTAGTAATAATGAAGATAGAATACAGATTATAATACCAAGAAAGAGAATACAATTTAAAAAAATGGTTGATAATGAATATATTGAAAGTAATAAATGTAATTTTGACTGCTTTTATTATTGTTGGAAAATGAATTTACCTAATGATATTGTATGGTTAGAAAAATAATATTATATAATATATAATGGAACAATTTAATTTTAAAAATAAATATGAACTGGAAGAGTTTGACTTTGAAACTTTAAGTGAATTAGAAGAACATACTACTATATGTATAAATGGTGCTTCAAAAAGTGGTAAAAATTACTGGGCGAATGAAGCGATTTACTGGTTAAATAAAAATAAAAAAATTGGAAAATTTAAGTATGCTTTCTTATTTAGTGCTACGGCACATATACAAAATAGTTTTCCTCAAATACCTATGGAGAATGGATTTACTGATTTAGATAATTTAGATAAAATAATAGAAATACGAAAAGATAGTCAAAATATAAAAGATAATATATTAATTGTTTTAGATGATTTTGCTACTATGAAATCAAAAGGTAAAATGATTAAAAATAGTGAAGCACTTACTGGTATTACATTCTTCAGACATCTAGCAATAAATTGTGTCTTACTTACGCACCGAGATACACAACTTTCACCTATAATGAGAAATTCGTGTGCGATTGTGGTTAATTTCCTTCCAAAAACTAATCAAGATAGAAAGAGCATAAAGGAACGATATTTAAGTATAGGTTCATCAAAAGAAGAAGTAGATGCTATTTATAAACAAGTATTCAGTCAAAAATATAGAGCTTTAGTTTGCGAACAATATAAGAATGCTACTAATTTAAAAGAATATTGCTCTGTTTCAACAGCACCAGCAAAATTAAGAAAATATAAATTTAAATTAATACCAAAAGAAGAACCAATAAAAAAAGAAAAAAAAATAAAATCTAAATATAGATTATATGCCGAGATTTAATTATGTTAATAATGATAAACCTGAATTTATGGTGGATTTCACAAAATCAAGAAATGATAGTGAAGCAAAAGTATTATATAGATTTAATGACTGGGATAAAGGATTAAGAAGTAGAACAAAAAATTATAGAGATAATGCTTTTAATTTAGGCAGAAAATTAGATTTTATTGATATGGATTATATGGGTGGTAATGGTTCTCAAGGATTTCATAAGCATACACAAGCAAGACAATATAATTATAGAATGAGAAGGCAAATAGAAAAGAAAGATGAGAATGAGTTTGACGATGAAAATTTAGCATTAGAAGAACAAGCAACACAAGGTGGAGATGTAAGAGGTTATAGACAATTAGATAAAACAAAAGCAAAACAATTAATGGAGTTTAGGAAAAAACCTAAAAACGATGGTGATAATCATGGTAAAGGTTATTTTGGTGCAGGTATGTTAAAAACACAGAGGCAAGAAGAAATAGATGCGAAGAATAATAATAAAGATGCTTACAAAGTTCAACCACCAAATGAATTTAGCAGTTTGGCACAAGGTATTAAACAAGAAAAATTAGAATATGCTGATAAAAATTTTTCACAAGCAACAGATGGAATTTAAAAGTTTTTTTATTAAAATTATTTTATATTTATAATATATATAAAATGGTTTTATTCAGTATTCATTTACGCCCTCATAATTCAACTAAAAATTTAAAAGCACAATTAGTAGGAACTGGTATTCACGCACAAGAAATAAGATTAAAAGCATACTTCGTTCATTTAAAAAATAGTGGAAATGCTAATGTTGTTATACCTCATCAGTTATATGTTGATTTAGATTTTTTAGGTAATCAAGTTCATAATGCTTCAAGTCCTTTAACAGAAAACGGAACTGACTTTCCACATATTAATAGTTTAATACTACCATTAGCACCTGAAACATTTACTCAAGTTAGTGGTTTAGATATTGCTTTTTCTGTTAATGGAAAAATAGATAGGGATATTACTGCTTCTGTTAGAAATTTTGATAATAATACACCAGCTAATTTAATTAATACATTAGCAACTACATCAGCATTGGACGCAAGTGATACAAATTCTTATTTAACATCTATCACATTATTGTTTGAATATGATAAAGTTGGAAACTTTTAAGTAGGGGACATAGTCCCCCTACGACCCCCTTTTGATTTTAAACTTTTTCTAAAAGTTTAATTATATTGTTATATGAGTTTAAAAACAAAATATATTATATTATTATATTATAAGATGAAAAAATGTATATGGTTAATAAGTGTGTATTTTGATGATGAAAAAAATAATTTAATGTTTATGAAAGAATATAATAATATATTAGAAATAAAAAAAGAATTTAATTTAGGTAAATCATTTTTATATGAATGTTGTTCTAATAAAAAATATAAAAGTAATTCAAGAAAAAGTAAAATATTAAATAAATATAAAAGGTTAAAAATAGAAAAGAAAACTTTTGATAAAGATGGAAATTTTATTAAGACTTCCTTTAATATTTAATAAGCGATTTATTATCTTTTATTTTATTTATGTATATATATATATGAATAAATTAATACAAACAAAATTTTTAGCGGATGCTGTTGATTGTGATACTATATGGGTAAAATGTTCTATACCATATTGTATATGTCCTTTTCGTTTCCATCAATATGATAGTAACGGAGAATGGAATGGTAATCGTAAGGTATTAGAAAAATCTAAATGTATGTGTAATTATGAAGACGATATAGAAATAAGAATTACTAATGATACAAAGCGAACAACATTAGTAGATGATAAACATAAAGTGTTAGTTTATAGTAAATCTATTTTTAAAGATAAATTAAAAAAATTAAGAAAGAAACAAAATTTAGGAAAAACTGAAAATTTCTATTAAATATTTTTTTTCTAATATAATTATATAATGGGAAAAAAAGAAACATCTGTAGGAGGTAAAAAATTTATTCATAAGAAAGGTTATATAGATAAAGGTTTATTATATAAAGGTCAAGTATATCCATTATTTAGTGATAAACAAACTGGTAAATCATGGAACTTATTAAATTCTATAAAATCAAAAAATATTAGTAAAAAAGATTTAGATAAATTAAAAGCATCATTAAAAGAAGCAACTAATGATAGAGAGCGAGAACAAGCATATATAGCATTTAATAAAGAACGAGGTATAAGTTCAGAAGTATCAGTCAAAGCATTAGAATTATCTAATAATAGAAATACTGAAAAATTTATAAAAGGTTCTACTGATGAATTCCAAGATTTTAATAAAGTTGTAAAAGGTGAGGCGTCTGTTCGTGTTAATAAAGGCGAACAAGAAACAGCACCAAAGGTAGAAGAGGTAAGCGGTCAAGGATTACCAAAAGCAACAAGAAAACCCGATAAGGTAGAAGAACCTGATGATGATGAAAAATTAAAAGAAGCAGTAGATAAGTATTTAGAAGAAGTTAAAAAAATAGGAACAGAACAAAGAGAAGAAGAAAGAGGTAAAACTTTACAACAATTATATAAAAAATATTTTTCTAATTTTGATGATGAAAAAGTAGCAGATGCTTTAAATGATTTAAATAAAAATAAACGAAAACTATTAGAAGATGCTTTTAAACCACCACCACCACCACCACCACCTATAGATGCGAAAGGAATACAGGCAACTCCAGAACAATTAGAAAAGGTAAAGAATGATATGGATATGGATATGAAAGAAGAACCAAATATTAAAATGGAAATAAAAGAAACACCACCACCACCACCTCCATCTCCAAAAGCAAAACAAGGCGAAACAGCAGAAGAAGTATCAGAACAAATACAAGAAAAATTAATGGAACAAGAAGGCACCGCTGGATTATCTCCACAAGTTTCAGATGAAACTGGTTTAGATATGGATAGAGAAGAAGATACTGGAATACATAATGAAGCAATACAAAGAATAGCCACCATGAATGATTATGATTTTTCATTTACCAAAAAATCTTTATTATCTGTTAAACCATTACCTGATGATAAAAATGAATTAAGAAAAATGGGTGAAAAATGTTTAAGACAATATGGATTTTTATTAGGTATTTTAGCACCAAAAGATAATTTTTCAAAAGAAGAGGTTGAAGAGATTGAAACTTTAACACATATTCTTAAACAAGTAATTAGATTAGAAGCACAATATAAACGAGCATTATTAAAAATGAGAGTTTCAGTATCAAGTGGTAGTAACCAATTAGATAAATTAATGAGTGAAGGACAATTAGGTTTAGTATTAAATGCTGGTTCATTAAATATTTCACCACAAAAAGCAGTAGAACAATCATCTACATCACCAATATTACCACAAGAAACTGAACCAAAACAAGGAATAGAAATTAAAGAAAAACCACAAAAACCACAGATGAATATTTTTGAAGAGATGGGAAAGAAAAAGAAAGGCAAACGAAAAATGATTAATACAGAATATACAACAAGACGAAGAGCGATGTTAAAAGAACCAAGAAATATAGTTTTTAAAGGTAGAATTAATCCAACACCGCAATTTCAAAATTTAAGAAGTGAAGCAGAAAGATTAAATGAGAACCCTGTACCATTAGTATTTAAAAGTAATCCTAATATGAATAGAATGCGTAGGTTTTCAACTGGATATTAAATAAATTTTTATCTGGATATATAATATATGAAAAATGCTTTAGATTTATTTAGTGGGACTGGTTCGTGGAAAAAAGTAATGAAAGATTTAAGTTATAATGTTGTATCAGTTGATATTACAGATTATAAAGGTAAATTTAATATAACACATAAAGTAGATATTTTAGAATGGGATTATAAAATTTACGAACCGGATTATTTTGATGTTATTAGTGCAGGTTGTCCGTGTATATGGTATTCTCAATTACAGAGAACCTGGATTAATAGATATAAAAGAAATAAAAAGACAAAAGAAAAATATTTATATACAGAAGAATTATATAAAAAAGATTTAGAATATAGTGATAAATTAGTATTGAAAACATTAGAGATAATTGATTATTTTAAACCTCGTTTATGGTTTATAGAAAATCCATATAGTTCATTATTAAAGAAAAGACCTTTTATGAAAGATAAACCTTTTTATGTTGTTGATTATTGTTCTTATGGTTTTTATTATCAAAAAAGAACTATCATATTTACAAATAAAAAAGATTTTAAACCAAAATTATGTCAAAAAAAAAAGTGTCATGCTATAATTAAATCTGATACCAAAACAAAACATTTTAAAAATTTAAATAAAATAGGTGGAGGTAATAATAGATTAGGAAGGTATAAAGTTCCTTATAGTTTAATATATGATTTATTAAAATAAAATATTATAAATATATATATGGAAGAAGTAATAGTAAAAATAATGAAACCAACACAGAAGGGGAAAAAATATACAGCGATAGTAAGAAATAAGAACACCAAAAAGGAGCGTAAAATATCTTTTGGTCAATTAGGATACGAACAATTTAGGGACAGCACACCTTTAAAATTATATAGTTCAAAAGACCACGGCGACCCTAAACGAAAAAAAAATTATTTTACACGGCATAGTGGTGTGCCAACAAAAGCAAAAGCAATTAAAAAAGAGATTGAAAAGAGTGGCGGAAAATACAATGCTCGTATATTGAGCCATCGTTTTCTGTGGTAATATTTAGATATATATTTTACTTTATTTAGGAAAAATATATATTATATTGTGAAATCTATACTTAAAGATAATTTATTTTATTTTGTTAAAATGAATAACAAAATAACTTTTAGTGCGTATGATATTGAAAAACAAAATATGATAATAGATTATAAAATGAATAATCAAAAAAATAAAATGTTGAGTATAATATATATGGAAAGATTACCTCAATTTATCAAAATTAATAATAATGGTTCAATATCATTAGCAAATAAAAGGAAACTCCGTAAGGAATATGGAGTATCATTTAGAGGTAAAAATAAAAGACAACAAAAGAATGCTATTCTCAATTTAGCAAAACAGATTAGAGGTGGTAATAAAAAATTCAAAAATATTAATTTTGCTTACAGGTTTCTAGCAGATGTTTATAATCAACAGATTGAAATACTACGAGAAGATATTTTAAGACGCAGAAGGATAAGGAAAGGACAACTAAAAATAAAAAGAATTCGTGGTAGAACTATTTTAAGAAATCTTCGTAGAGAATTAAATAGAGTAAAAAATAATCAAAAAAATAACCATAATATTACAAGGGATATTATAGAATCAATTGGTGGAGGAAAAGAAGATAACCAAATTAGAAAAGGTGTAAGTATTGTATTAGATATATTAGTTGAAATATTCCAAGACCAATATGCTTTATTAGAAGTTATGAAAATAACAAATTCAAGACAAGAGACTGATGAAAGAGTAAGAGATATCGCA
>LULJ01000320.1_pt1 | contig 15427 bp, 19 predicted proteins | sample 728171 | NCBI WGS metagenome assembly LULJ01 (sample SAMN03860292, study PRJNA289734) | marine metagenome | biome: seawater column; feature: ocean; material: water; isolation source: Red Sea water column Station 169 - depth 25m | place: Saudi Arabia: Red Sea | collected 2011-10-15 | depth 25 m
CTATTCTATCTTGTCCTATTTTACTTCCTGATAAATAAGTATCTAATTCATCTATACTAGAAACAACAGTTCCTATATCTGTGCTTGTATCAACTCCAGAACTTTCGTGAATACCAACAAAACCACTTAAAGATACTGTACTACCACTAACATCTATACTGCCTTCTTGTGACCCTGCTTGTTTAAATCTTATAAGTTCACCATCATTTGTTTGTCTAAGAACTGAAAGTGCTGCTCCACCTGACCTAGCACAAACTAAATCAGCTCCATTTTCAAAATATACTCCTGTTGCTGATGATGAATTAATTATATTACCTGTAGCACCACCTATACTTACATCTCCATTTTGAAATACAATTATTCTATTGTTTTGTCCATTAGTCATTAGGTGGATATTGCCACCATCATTTCTCATGGCAAAGTTTGATGCACTACCACCAGACTTCATGGCTTTTTCACTACCCATCTCTATGTGAGTGTCGCTACCATCTATCATTCTTATAGCTGTAACACCAGTATTAGGAGTAACTTGAAATATTCCTGTAGAGCCTAAAGTTATTCGTTCTGTACCAGCAGTATCAAATCTGATAGTATCTTCGTCAGATGATTCTTCTACTTGTATTTTTGTATCTGAATCTGCATCAGCTATAGAAGTTGAAGAACCTCCTGAAACTGAAAAGTCTAATGTTCCATCACTATCTTCATAAGTGACTGATATACCTGATTCTGTATTAGATGATACCATAGCACCTACAGTATCTTGAATAAACTCATCAAGAGCTGTGCCATTAACAGTAATCGCATCAGCTTCTAAAGTACCATCAATATCTGCATCACCAGAAATATCTAATGAAGCACCATCTACTTCGCCTGTTACTGTAATACTATCTACATAAGCATCTTTAAAACGAACACCTGTTGTACCTAAATCGACATCACTATCTGTCTGTGGTCCAAAAACACCATCTGATACAAATACATATCTGTAGCTAGTAAAGAGGTAATACCTGTCTGAGCTGCATCTATTGTTAAGGTTAAATCAAATGGGTCTGCATCTGAACCATCACTTGTATCTGTAAAGTTTGTAGTAATACCAGAACCAATAATTTTTAGTTCTTTACCATTATCTATTGTAACTTCTGTACCATCATCATCCTCAACTACAAAAGAAGTAGAAGAAGCTGCAACTAAATCTATAGTGCCATCGGCATCTTGATAAGTAGCTGTGATGTTTGTTTCTGTGTTAGAACTAAACATAGCTCCAACTGTGTCTTGTATAACTTCTGTTAGGTCTATGTTTGCAGTTCCATCAAAACTTACACCATGAATATTTCTAGCAGTTTCTAAAGCTGTAGCTGTTGCTGCATTACCTGTAGTATCTTGGTTAAGTGTGCCAATTACAAAATCTAAAGTATTATCAGAATCATCATAACTAACTGTAATATTAGTTTCGGTATTTGAAGATACCATTGCTCCAACAGTATCAGAAATAGTTTCTGCTAAAGTTACACCATTAACAGTTATGGCATCTGCTTCAAGAGTTCCATCAATATCAACATCACCTGAAACATCTAAACTAACAGCATCAACTTCACCGGCTACAGTAAGCACCCCATCAGCTAATGTCATTAGGTCTGTATCATCAGTATGTCCAATGGTTGTACCATTTATAATAACATTATCAACAGTCAAGGTTGTAAGTGTGCCAAGACTTGTAATATTTGATTGAGCTGCACCTGTTACTGTTGCTGCTGTTCCAGAAACATTACCTGTAACATTACCTGTCAATGGACCGGCAAAAGCATCGGCTGTAACTGTGCCATCAAAAAATGCATCTTTAAACTCTAAGCTAGATGTACCTAAGTCAATATCATTATTAGTTACTGGAACTAAAGCACCATCTTGTAATTTTATCTGGTCTTCACCAGCTGCCCTAAATATAATATTATTATCTGTGGCAAAATCTATATCGTTATCTGCATCTCTACCAATAACTAAACTTGTATTTAGTAAAGATGATATTGTTGTTTGTGATGAGCCAAGTACAAAATCAAGTGTATTATCACCATCTTCAAAAGTAACAGAAATACCTGTTTCAGTATTAGAGCTTACCATGCTTCCGACAGCATCGGTAATAACTTCATTTAAAGTTGCACCATTTACTGTAATAGCATCTGCCTCTAATGTGCCATCTATATCAGCATCGCCAGATATATCTAAAGAACCAGCATCCAGTTCTCCTGTTAATGTTACATTTCTAAAACTTGCAATATCTTTGTTGCTATCTACTACTACTGCTTTAGAAGCTGCAACAGTTCCTGCTGTAACTCCATCAATAGTTTCTAGTTCTGCTTCACTAATATCTGCTGAACCAATAACAAAACTTGTACCTGTGATAGTTGTACCTGTAATAGCTGCTGCACTTGAGCCACCTATTATTGCTCCATCAACAGTACCACCATTTATGTCTGCAGTATCAGCCACTAGGCTGTCAATATTGGCAGTACCATTAATGAATAAATCTTTAAATTCTGAAGATGAACTTCCTAAATCTATATCGTTGTCTGTTGAAGGTACTATTGCACCATCAGTAAATGTGACTTGATTTGCTCCTCCAGCTGCAACTGTAATAACATCTGAGCCAGAAAAAGTAATAGAAGTATCTGAATCGGCATCACCTGCAATACTATCTAGTTGAATACTGCCTACATTAGTGATAGCTGAGTCACTAAAATCTATTGTACCTGTAACATCTAAGTTACCACCTACTGAAACATTACCGGTGGTTGTAATAGAATCAATAAAGGCATCTTTAAAATATAATGAGCTAGTACCTAAGTCTACATCACTATCTGTTATAGGAACTATAGCTCCATCTTGTATTCTTAATTGTTGTACTGAAGAGGATGATACCTCTACATAAAATTCTATATGATTGTTTGATGTATCTATTAATACTTTATTGTTTGGGGAAGTTTCTCCAGCATCTCCTATAAGACCTATGACTGGTCCTTCTGCTGTTGTACCATCGTGTTTGTGTCCTGTTGAATTATTAAATGCAGCTAATAATTGATTAAACTCATTATTAAATAATGCTGCTGTGATGGTATCACCATCGTTGATTGTACTTTGTCGTGTATAACTTGCCATATTTTATCTCCTGCCTGATGGTATGTAATCAACATAAAAGCCATTTACAATGTATGAAGCTTTTGTATCATTACTTTGTATTCTAAAATTATTACTACTTCCACTACCTACTAAAGGTATTCTTACTAAAGGTTGTTCTGATGCTCCAAATTTATTAGTACCAAATACTGCTGTACCAAATACTGAAGGAGCTGGAACTGAATCTAAAGTTATATCAGCTGGTTGAGGAATATCCAAACTATCATAATCAAATCTTACTCGTAAGTCTGGTTGTATCTCATCCTCTGGACCAAAAGATATTTTTATATAATGTAAAGTCTTTAATGTACCAAAATCACCATAATCATAATTAGGTGTTTGGTATCTTGCATCTATTGCTGAACCATTAAAGTTATTACCTGTATCATGTAAATATACAAAACCATTTGTATCGCCATGATAATAAACCTCTACTCCATTGTTATCAAAGTTAGAACCTATAGCTGTAACTTCAATACCTAAAGTTTCTGACCATTGAAATCCATTAGGTCTTAATGTACCTATGATTCCTTTTTGTGAAGAATCAGAAGCACTTGTTTTTGTGTAATATAATCTGTATTGTGATTTTTCTCTAATTACCAGACTATTAATTACAAAATCATTTATTGTTTCTGCTAAATCGCTTATAAGTGGTTGTATCTGTTTACTAATAGTTCCCAACTCCACATCGCCAATCCTTACAGTACCAGCGACTGTTCTAAGACCATCTGGTGCTAAAAATATTAAGTCACCACCAATCTCTTGAATACTATAACCACTTAAACATCCCACATTCTTTGTAACTGGAACTATTGCTATGTTACTTGAATCATTTATATTTATTAATTTAAAAATACTATTTCTACAAAATATAAATAATTCGTTTCGGAAACTTTTAATACCTTCTACTTGGTCCTCTAATACTATGCTACCTGAACCTGTTGATGTAAAATCATCTGGGTCTAAAGTTCCACTAAAAAATATAGTGTTTAAATTATCTTCAACTCCAGCAGCTACTAAATGTTTGTCATGCACTGCTAAAAATTTAACACCTTTTGTAGTTGATACAGTAACTTCTGAAGAAAAGAAAGTTCTAGAAGTTAATATACCAGTTCCTTCCATTCTAAAACTGTAAACTTTATTAGCTCCATCTGCTATAAATACTGTACCATAATCAGATGTAGCTGTGTCAAATATAGCAAACTGTACTTGTCCTTGACTTGTTCTATTTAAAACACTTCTGCCAGTAAAAGTACTATGATTATCACCACTTCCTGATACTGAGCTTCTATTTATTTGTAACCAACTTGTTCCTGTATTACTAAAATAAATATCATCATCTACACAAGCTATAACTCCATCTGCGTAAGGAAATACTCCTAATATAGTATTTACTGCACCTGAAGGTTTAACAGCACTATCACCACCAAACTTAGCAAAACCACTTACTCTTCTGTAGCCTCCTTTTACAGAAACTTCAAAATTTTGTAACTTCGTTGCTACTCCGGGAGTTCTTACTAAATCTAAAGCATTAGAAGCAGTAACTAATCCTCCATCACAAGCAACTGCGTAAGGTTGTGAACGAGCCATAATTAAAAATAAGTTCTATCGTCTGTCATAAACTTAGGAGCAGGATTTATTAAATTTGACTTCATGTATTTTATAGCTTTTTTATAATCCTCTAAAGCAAATGCTGCTTGTTGAGGAGATTCTTTAAATTGCCAAATGTAATATCTTGCTCTTGAAGTTATAACATTACTATATTGTTCTGGTAATACTATAGTATCATCATGTGCTGATAAAGCTGTGGGTTTTGTAAAGGCATAAAAATGCACATTATAAACTTTATCAGGTATTGGACTTAATCCAAACTTTCTATTATCTGGAGACTTAATTACAAATTTAGGTTCTCCAAACTGTTGACTACCAGCATCATCTTCGTTTTCGCTATCTCTGTAGTATCTTCGCCACTCATTTAAATTTACAAATCGTAAACCTTTTGATACATGAGGAGCTGATTCTCCAGAAACATTTATTGTTGTCAGGTAAAAATCATCCCAATCTATTGAAGCAAAGTCAGTTGTTATGCTTGAACTACTAGCATTTAATAAATACCATCTAGTTCCTGCAACTGTAGCAACTGTAGTATTGCCATAAAAAGGGTCTGTGCTACCACTAACTCCAGCTGAAAAGAAAGGTAACTGTGGTTCTTGATTAGCAATATCAAATATAGATTTATTTATTGCATCTTTAACAAATGCTTGAAAGCCTACTGCTCCTGAAAAATTAGAAGAAGTAAGAGGAACTTCATTAAGTTCTCTTAACAATTCATTTGTTAAATCAAGATATGTTGTTGCCATTACTTTTTCTTTTTCTTATTAGCTTTTAAAGACCTTTCTAAAATCTTAGCTTGACCAGCATGACTTTTAGAAGCTTTCTTTAATGCAGCTATTAATTTTTTTGTTTGTGCTTCACTTAACATTTTATTTACTGTGTACCTTTTGTATTGCAAAGTTTGCCATTAAACTTGCACCTTTATGTGGTACAAATTTACCTTTATGTTTCATTAATTTAAAGTTACCATTTTTTTGTTTCATCCAATGATAACCTTTAGGTGCTTTAACTTTCATTATTTATCTTCTTTTGATTTTAATGATTCGTTGTAACCAACTCTTCTATTACAATCTTTTTCCATATCAGATATTGATGAATAGTCTCCAGATTTTTTAGATTCGCCACCATGTCCTTTAGCTATTCTATACATATCGCCACCACCCATCATAGGTTCTCTACCATAAGCCATTGGCTTTCTTTTTTTATTATGATACATATTGTTCTCCTTAAAAAAATGGAAGGGTCCGAAGACCCCTCCTAACTATTTCTAGTCTATTGCGTAAAATGCTGAAACTAATGCTTCAGGTCTTAAAACTTTTACTCCATAAACATGCAATCCTCTAACAATATCGCCAAATGAATCTGGGTCTCTTAGGACCTCAGTTGAGATAATTGTTTGAGCAGTTGCTGTTGAGGAAATATGTCCAGCTAACACTTTACCACTTGCTGTAGAAGCAGCAGCAATGTTATTAGATTTGTACATATTAAAGCCTCTTAACATTCCACTAGAAACTAAACCATTTCTAATAGAACCTTGACCTGCGTTAAAGTCAACACTTAGTAACTTAGAGCCAGATTGAGATAGTTGCTCATAAAAACTTGGAGGAGCAACAAACCATCTACCTTCTTCAGGTACATTTTGCTCGTCAAGTAATCTAGCCATAAAAGCCATAACATCTAATGGGTCTGTTCCTGTTCCATCAGAACCTGTAAGGTCGATAGAATTAGAACCACCTTGATGCTGACCCATTGTTTGTGTAGCTGCTACTGCATCTGCACCTAAAATGTGGTCTGGGCTTGAAGATGAAACACCACTAAACATTGATGCTAATACTGCTGAGTCAAAAGAATCTCTTAGAGCATAAGCTGCTGATGATGTTGCCACCTCTTTAAAGTTAACATGTGACATTTTGCTTTCAATATCATCTACGATGAATTTAAAAGCTTTTGCTGAATCAACAACCAAAGATGTTTCTTGGTCTGTTAATTTTGTTGCACTAGGGTCACTTCCTCTGGTGTAATCTGAAACACTAATTTCAGGTTCTTTGATAATTAGTACAGAGTCACCAAAGTTTGAAATTTCTCCGGAGTAATCGGTATTTGTAATAGCTTCTGCTACACTCGCTTTTCTGAAAAAGTTTAATACTTTAGCAGAATAAATTTGAGGTAAAAAGAAACTATTTCCTTGACCACTCACGGAGTTACCGAAGTTTGCATTTGTATCTGGACTAGGTTCAAAATACTGTGCCATTTTTATTCTCCTTTGGGTTAAAAATTAAGTTAATCTAATTAATTCTTCCTTCATCCCAAGCTTTGTCGATTTCTTTTTCAAGTCTATCAAATTCAGCTGGAGATAAATTTAGAATCTCCTGTTGTGTCCAAATCTTTGCTTCTTTCGGCTCGACATTAGTTGTCTTAGTAGACACCATATCGGCAGCCGAAGACTTAGATTCAGAGCCTCTTGATAGCTGTTGTTCTTTGCTAGTTATTCCCATATCTGATTTGAATAAATCTATAGCTCTACTTGCTGCTTCTGGGTCGTCAGAATTTTTATAAATCCAATTCTGTATAGACTCAGGTTGAGACTTTGCCCAATCATGGAAATCATCACTGTTTCTAACATCGTCAAAATCAGGATGCTTTGCCTTGAGTTCTTTCTCAGCATCTAATCTAATAAGTTGCTGTTCTCTTTCTTGTAAAAGTTTTACCTTTTCTTCAAGTTGTTTTGCTCTGCTTTCGCTTTGCATAGTAGCAACTGTTTCTACTACATCATAAACATCAGGATATTTTTGTTTAAACTCAGCAAGTTCTTCTTCAGATTTAGGTGGGGTATATTTTACCTTACCTTGTTGTGCTTGTTCTATAAGTTCAAGCTCTTTCTGTTTAAACTCATTAAGTTTACTATCATAATGTTTTTTCAAATCATCATATCTTTTTTTATAGTCGGGTCGCTTGTAGTCACCTTTTTTTTCTGTCTGAACTTCTTGTTCTTCTTGAACAGACTCTTCAGTATTTTCTTCTACAGTATTACTTTCAGGGTCTGGAAAGTACATTGATTCAGATGAAACAAATTGTTTATCTTCTACATTGTGCCAACTCTTTTTTAAATTATATGGGTTAGCTTTTTCTTCTTTTTTAGCCATCTTATTCTCCTATTAAGTGCTTTAACAATCTTTCAAGGTAGCTGCTGTACATGCAGGGCTTGTCTTGTAAAGGTCGCCTTTCGGTTAAATTTAACGCATTTTAGAAGGTCCTAACATATCTTCTTTAAGTTTTTGAGTTATAAGGTCTTCTTCCTGTTCTCTTGCTAACAGTGGTTGCACTGTAGAAACAGTTTCAGGTCGATTAACATTATAAGTTACTTCAACTTCTTTTTTGTTAGGCATGTCTCTTTCCATGTCCATTGACATTTCTTGAAGACCTCCTTCTTGCATTTTTTCTCTATCTTCCCCAGCATCGTAAGCAGCTTCGGCATCCTTCATCATTTTCATAAGGTTGTCTGCACCAATCTGCTCTACTGATTTTGCTGTAAAGACAAATTCTCCATCCGATAACCTTGCAGGTATCGAATCAGAGGTCCCAGTGCCGGGTCCTTCGACTTCTCCGGCTCCAGTAAACTCCGAAGCTTTTTCAATCACTTTATCGAATATCATACTCAACTCAGGATTAGCTTCCAGTTGTTCCATTAACATAGACTCTTCTTTTTCGGATAGAGCTTCATCTATCACAAAGTCTACAAATTGTTCTTCCATTTTTTCGTCAGGTAGCATTTCCATTTCGCCACCTTCTTCATACATAGCTCTCATTTTATCTTCTTCTTCTTGCATGAGCTTTTTCATACCACCATTTGCTTTAGGTTCTCTCATTTCTTCTTTATCTTGAGCAGCTTCTTTCATGGACTCTTCTTTATTGCCATCGCCATCCAAATCTAAAAAGTCTGGTTTTGGTCCACCATTTTGCATTCCATATCTGTCTTTATCTTTTTTTAACATTATAATTATTCCTTTCTATTCAGGGCTTCCTTCACCTGCTCCTTGAGCTGCTCCAACTGTACCACTGAACGCATCTTCCCCTGCAACCGGTACATTTCCAATTCCGATGTTGCCACCACCAGTGCCTGTAGGTCCAAGTTCTTGAGGTTGTTGAGGTGTTCCAGCAATGCCTCCCATATTTCCTTGTTGTTGACCAAGGGGTTGAGTTTCCTCGCCAATTTCTTGTCTAGCATTTTGCATTCCTATTATTTGTGCCATTATAGCTGCTTCTTCAGGGTCATTTAAAATTTCATCAGGGTCTAAATCTAAGCTATAAGCAAGTTCACTGACCAATTTAGAAATCTTAACAAATGGTGCAATAGTTGGATTTTGTGCAGTTTGTAAAAACATTGTCAGTCTTTGACTTCTTACTTCTTTCTGCATCAAGCTATTAGTACCTGTTGCTTTAACTTCTAAATCACCTTGTATATCTAAACTACCTTCAAAGAATTGCATATTCCATGCGAAATATGATTCTCCTAAAGGTTTTAACAAAAAGTCGTCAAGATTCTTAACAACTGTTTTGATATTTAAACTTGCTGCTCCAAGTAACATTGACATACCAGATGCAGTTCTTGTCATACTTTGAACTCCTGTATGCCCATGCGAATAACTTGGTATACCAGTCTGTTCGTCAGCAAGTTGTCTAAACCTATCAAACATCATCATGTTTTCAGGTGCAGTGTTAGGAAACTTCAATCCATATATAGACTGACCCGGCATTCCAGCTTGTCTTCTGAAAATCTTTCCCGGATATATTTCCATTGATTGTCCACCTACTAATGCTGATTCATCAACATCAAACACCAAAGAACCTGATAATGCTAAGTTATCAATAGCCATTCTAGCATGACCATTCATAATTTGTTGAGAATCATTCATATTCTCAGCAACTCCTATACCAAAGAAATTATATGGATTTCTTTCGTAAGGAAAAGCATGATAAGGTATTCTATATGGTGTAAATGGATTTATTACTGCTCTTAGTAACTTATCACCACAAATCCATGCATTAATTTGCACTTCATCTAACTCATCAATTTCATCTGCTAATTCTATACCTACTTCTTTGGCATACTTAGCATCCATGATACCCCAATACTCTAATACTTCAAAAGCATTTCCATAAGCTTCTTCAGTATCATAGTCTTCTTTTAGTTGACTTTCAAAGTCTTTTTCAATATAGTTAGGTCCATTTTGAATTGATTCTCTAATAGCTTCTTTATCAAAATAAGGCATATTTTTTAATGCTCTAAGTTGTGAAGTATTTAGTTTGTGTCTATGTATTACATATTCACATTCTTCTACATTTGTTGCTCCGGGTTCTGGGTAAAAATCCCAACAGCTTACAAATTCAATTCTTGGAACTCTAACTTGTACAGGTGAATATTCTCTTTCACCCATTTCATTCATTTGCCAATTATTAAGAGTTTTGTTAAAATTAAAAGGACCCTTAATAATTCCTGTTCCTAATAGTGCTGATTCTAATAAAGCACTTCTCATTTCTGAAGAACCATTTGATTCTTCTATTTGGTCATGGATAAGTTTTTCCATTCTTCTCGCAGCTTTTTGTGCTGGAGACATTTCAGGTGTTTGTGGATTAGGAACTAAACCTTCTTGTAATATTCCTAAATTTTCTGCTCGTTGTTCTAATGATAACTCATTTTCTTCAAACATCCCATCGCCAAAAGTAGCTCCGGGCTTTAAAACTTTACCATCACCTTCGTAACCGACATCAAAAGGTCCACCTATTTGATTACCAATATTATCTGGCTCTATTTCCATAGGCTCAGACATTTCTATTCCGGGTTGAGGATTTTGAGAATCTAAATATACATTATCAAATTCACCTTCAGATATTTTAGTTTCACTAATACCTATCGGAAATTTACCAGTACCAAATAAAACATCTACTAACTGACCAAATGCAGCTAATACTTTTGTCTTTGTAACTTTTACAAAAACTCTAGATTTTTCTGATTCTCTAAATTTAACTCTTTTACCATACAAACCTCTGTAGTTTTCATAGGCTTCAAGCCATCTAGTTTCATCTGAATCTCTAGATTCTTCAGAAAGTGCAAATCTACTTTGAATTAAACCTACTAAGTTTATTTTTTGGTCTGCTATAAGATTTAAATTCTTACCAGCTTCACCTTCTACATCTTCGTAGATTTCGTTTGCATTTAAAAATGAATTGTCTTTTTCGTCTGCCATATTTTAATATCCAAAAGTCGAATCTGCTGGATTAAAATACGATTGTTCTTTTAATCTTTTTAATTCATCATAAGTAGATTGCACTCTTGGTCTGCTCATTATCATGTATCGTAATGCATCATAAGCATGGTCTGAGGCATGGGTATCTACATCTTCTGAATTATTTTTAGACAATGGAATACTTTGCAATTCTCTAATTAAATTCTTACAAGTATTAAAAATTTGTAATCTAGGTCTGCCACTAGGTTGCACTTTTAAATACTCATGTATTTGTATTTTCCCTTGTATTCTATTCTTATCTGCTCGTCTGAGTTTATGACCCATTTTTTGCAGAGTTTCTCCAACAGTAGGACCAGTCGTTCCTGTTCTTGCCCAAGCTGCAGTATCAAGTACCCCTGAAACTGAAACTGGGTCTTCTAGTTCCATACTAGATATTATACTACCTAATTCTTCTCCTGTCAAGCCTTTTTGATATAATTCTCTATAAATTATCAAAGTTCCATCATTTATATCAACTGCACCCCATAAACAACAACTCTCCGAAGCATAACCATAGTCAATACCTTTTACTCGTTGCCAATGCACAGGTATCTCAAAAGGAGTCACAATATGTGATTCTGGTTCAAATTCTGCAAATGCAGCACCTTCTGCAATATCCCAATTACCTTCTAATAACTGTCTTCTTTGTGTGGGAGGCAAAGATTGTAACATTTTTTCATAAACACCATCTTCAGCAAGATAAGGGTTGTCTACTAATTTAGCTGGTATAAATTTTCTAGATAACCCATCAGAACCTGCGAAAGACTTATTCGGTTCTGCTGGGTCTACATATCTTTTCTTTACCCAAGTTGCACCTACACCACCGGGGTTAGCTGTACATCTTAAATATGTTTTAATACTTTTATCTGTTGTTCTTAAACGAGATGCTAAATAATTCCAACCAAACTCTGTAGGTAAATGAGTAATCTCATCAAAACCTATCCAAGAATATGCTTGTCCTTGGTATCTATAAACATCTGCATCTTTTTCTAAAAAACCAAATTCAATTTTAGCTCCTGATGGGAAGTTCCAAACTTTTTCAACTTCTCTAAATTTAGCACCGGGAAATGCTTGTGGATATAATTCTCTAGACTTATCAATAAGTTCTCTAAGTTCAGGCATAGACCTTCTAAGAATTAAAGCTCTATGTGCTTTCTTATGACAGTATCTTAGAGGGTCTACTAACATAGCATAGGATTTACCACCACCAGCAGCACCACCATACAAAACATCTTTTTCATCTGCAGCTAAAAAATCAGTTTGTGGTCCTTCGTTGGGTTGAAACAATACTGTATCTGAACTTATGGCATCAGCTACTGATTGTGGCAAATCTTTTAGTTTATCTTCTAATATAACTTGATTATCTGAAGTATTGTCAAGTTTAGACAAAATTTCTTTAGATTTTTTTAAGGAATTTTTTTTGTTGTTTAAAGTTGTTTCCAACTTTTTAATTTGAGCTTCTTTGGTTTTTAAAGTTCGTTTAACTTTAGTTTTTTGAGCTTTTGCTTTTTTTACATCACTAAGAACTTCATCTAGTGTTGGTCTGCCTCTCTTTGCCATATTTTTTATCCATGTGTTTTTTTAGTCCGGCTTTTGATAATGTTCGACCTACTTTGTAGTCTAGCCAATCTGATGCTGTTTGTAAACTTATCTCTTGTTTATTTAACATGTCTTCAACAACTTCTAATGCTTCTAGTTGTTCTGGTACAGGTTTTAAATGTCCAACTACACTTGATTCCTCATAACCAAAAGGTATAGTTGATGAGGTTCTTCTTATGTAACCATCAGGTAGTAACATTATTTTATCTTCTGTATTTGCTAGTTTTTTTAGCTATTCTTTTAGGTTGTTTAGAAAACTGTTTACCTTTTTTAGTATCTTTTCTTTTCTTTCTAGTAGTAGCTGCATACTCAGCTGCTGTTAAAGATTTAATAGCTTTTTCTGGTAAATATCTTTCTCCAGTTTTAGCAGAAGGTTTACCTGACTTAGTTCGCCATTTTTGATTACCCCATTCTACTAAACTCTTTTGAGACTTTTTTAAATTTCTAGTTTTTCTTGCCATATTAAATTTTCCAAAAAAATGAAGACATTACAAACAACCATGATACAACTTGCATAATAGTTGCTAACAAAATTACCTTAAACTGTATATCTGCTTGAGGTTTAAGCTCTTGTTCAAACCACTCTTGACACTCTTCAGGAGTTGCATCTCTTGTAACTTGTAAGTGTAATTCAAGTTGTTGTTCATACTTCACTTTGTTTTTTTATGTTTTTTTCTAATAGCTTCTTTGCCTTTTTTAGCTATTCTTGCTTGTTCGTTTTTACCTGCAACCTTGGCTCGTTGTTCTAAGACAGTAAGTATTTGTATTTTACGAGCATAAGGTTTTTTTATTCTTTTAACTTTAGCAACAGTTGCTCTAGCATCTGCTGGGGTTGCAAACTTTATACTAACTGTATCTTTTGGATTTTCGTCAGTATATAATCTACGACCACTACCTTTAGGCTTTTTTCCTGTTCCTACTTTTGGGTCTCGTTTTTTGCGTGGCATTATTTATAACCACCACCTTTAGCTTTGTATTCTTTTGCTAAAAGCTGGGCTTTTCGAGCTGACCACTGACCGGGTTTACCACCTTTAGAACCGGCTTTAATCCTCTCGAATAGCCTCTTACGCATACTCGGCTTGGTGTAATTACCAGCTTCGTTGACTCGAGACTTACTCTTTCGTTTTGTTTTTCTTTTCGCTTTTCTTGGCATTTCCAAATATCCTATCAAAATTATCTCTATACTCTTTAGTATAAACTCCGGGTCTGGCTTTAGAACCTTTACCGGCTATTGTACCTGTTTTAAATTTTATTGGTTGTTCTTCGCTATTTATTTGAGGCATTATTTTCTTTTTAGTGTCCAAGCCTCATTTTTAAACTTAGTGTTCTTTTTATCTGGAACATAGCGACCTTTTGAGTCTCTGTTTCTAACCCAGATAAAACCCAACCATTCTAATATTTTATCTAACATAGTATTTACCATTTAACTTTATCTGCCCACCATGCTGCTGACATCTTGCCTCTGGCAATATTTTTAGCATGTCGAGCTTTAAAAGATTTTCTTTTCGCTTTCATACGAGCTGACTCACCTGCTTTAGGCTTACCAGCTGTGCCTTTTAGAGTACCAACCTTTTTACCTTGTTGTCCAAATCTGATAAGTTTTATCTTATGACCTTCTTGAGCTAATACCATGTGCGACTTAGTAGGATGTTTAGGAGTTCGTTTAGCTTTATTAACTCCTTTTAATCCATATTTTTTTAGCATTGCTGCTTTTCTATCGGCATGTGGCATTAGTGTATAACTTTTTTAGGTTCCTCTTCCTCTGTTCGTAATTCATGTAATTCACCAACTAAAATTAATTCATACTCATAAGCAATCTTTTCAGCTTCTGCTAACGATTCTGCTCTTATATATGGACCAATAAACTTTTTATTGTCTAGTGGGTCTGTTATTTCAGTCAGGAATATCCTCATTATTTAAATCCTCATAGTTAACTTCTACTACTTCTTGTTTTTCAGGCAGAATAAAAATACCCCCTGATGAAGTATGATTAACATTAAGTCGTTCTGTTTTAGTAACACCGACTCTATCTAATATATTCTGAGCTGCTTGTAGTTTATTATTAGCTTGTGGCACCGGTCTATTCGATTCCATAACTTCAATCAACTTAAAAGCTGCTCTAGGTGCAGACCTTGCAAGTACCTCCGAGGCTAAATCTACCACTTCATCTTTAAGACTTTTTAATACTTGTTGATGATTGCCTGAGTAACCTGCTAATTCGGCTGCTAGTTTAGGGTCGCCTTGTGTTTCCACAAGACAATCTAAGAACTTTTGTTGTTTCTCAGTAAGAGTTTTCTTACGAGGTTCTAAATAACTCATAAACATATTATACATTTTATTTACCAGTTTGTCAATAGTATTTAGCAAATTGTGTAAAGTTTGCCAAACCCCTTGACAAATAACAAATAAAAGTGTATAATAAAACTGTAAGTTTGGCAGGGTTGCATATACACCTAATATACAACCGAGTCAAACAAGTCTTATATATCCCCTTGCAAAATCTGGTAAAAAACTATATCAAAACTAGGGCGATTTAACATCTGGTTAACACTATAAATCTTTGTGAAATGTATATGCATTATATATATATGTATGCCACCCCCCATGGCACCCTGCACACCCCGTTTAAACACCCTGTAGCATTTCACAAATTTTACAAGGGGATAAACCCTGTGCAAAATTTTACAAATTTGTAAATTGAATAATCTAGTAAACGAGCCTTTGTAAAATTTAATGCATTTGTAAAATTAATTTTAATATCA